>Ga0335069_10001025_pt1 | contig 45031 bp, 42 predicted proteins | sample Lox_Sample_11_FD_206714 | JGI IMG/M metagenome (GOLD analysis project Ga0335069, IMG submission 206714) | Soil microbial communities from Loxahatchee National Wildlife Refuge, Florida, United States - Lox_Sample_1.1 | ecosystem: Environmental > Terrestrial > Soil > Wetlands | place: USA...
CACGCCCAAACCCCAGCGCGCGACATCCACTTGGTGGATTCCCTGATTGCCTAAATCACCGTTGCCGTAGTCCCAGAACCAGTGCCAGTTGTAGTGAAAACGGTTGCGCGTGAACTCATGCTCGGGTGCGGGGCCAAGCCACAAGTCGTAGTGCACGCCAGCGGGAATGGGTTCCACGGGCTTCCGGCCGATGGTGTCGCGCCATTTGAAGCAAAGGCCGCGCGCCATATAAAGGTCGCCGATCGTGCCCTCGCGAAGTTTCTGAACCGCTTCGCGGGCAATCCCGGAGCGGCAATTGGTGCCGTGTTGCACCAGGCGGTTGTACTTCTGGGCCGCCGCCACGATCTGACGCGCCTCAAACATGTCGTGCGAACACGGTTTCTCCACGTAAACGTCTTTGCCAGCCTGACAAGCCCAAACAACCTGGAGCGTGTGGTTATGATTCGGTGTGGCGATCGAGATCGCGTCGATCGACTTATCTTCGAGCAGTTTGCGCAAGTCCGTAAACGCCGCCGGCCGTTTTTTCCCCAACTTTTCGACGTCCGTCAAACGCTGATTCAAGACAGATTCATCGATATCGCAAATGGCGGCAATCTCCACGCGGTCCATTTTCGCGTAATGAGAAATATGCGCCCGGCCCTGTCCGCGAACTCCTACGCAGGCGATGCGAACGGTATCGTTGGGACTGGCGAGGCCGCTCGAACGGAGAGCAGCCGTACCTGCTGCTACAGAGCTCATCAGAAAATGACGTCGATTCATAGCTTTCCCTGTATGGTACCGCAGACCCGGAAAACGGGCGCTGGTACGAAAGAACTTGGGTAATGTATCACACGCGTTAGCTTGGCTGGAGATGCGAAAGGTTAATTCTCGGGGGCGGGCGGAACTTTGCCGGTGAGCCCCGCGGAAACGGCCACCCGGATGAGACCGGCTACATTGTTCACGCCCAGTTTCTTCATCATGGTCTTGCGGTAGCTGCGCACGGTTTCGACGCCCAGATTGAGCAGGACCGCGATCTCTTTGCTGGCCTTTCCTTCCACGATCATTCCGAGCACTTGAAACTCGCGCGGCGTAAGCTGGGACAGTATGGGATGCCGCCCGGGCGTTTCCACATCGCCGCGCCGAATCCTGGCTAGTAGTTGTTCCGAAACATGCGGACTCAAATACGAACCGCCGCGCGCCACAACCCGCAACGCATCCAGCAAATCTCCTGAAGAAGCCCGCTTCACCACGTAACCGCGCGCGCCCGCGCGGATGGAACTGACCACCGACTCTTCGTCGTCGTACATCGAAAGCATGATGACTTTGAGTGCCGGGGAGTGACGCAGCAACTCGATGGTAGTATCGACGCCATTCAAGCCCGGTAGGCCAATGTCCATCAGGACGACGTCGGGCCGCGTGTCACCGCACATTTGGACGGCTTCAGAGGCGCTTTCCGCATCGCCGACGACGGTAAACTCGCCACTGCGATCGAGCAGCGCCCGGATCCCCTCGCGCATGATTTTGTGATCTTCCACGAGGAGCACCCGGTACGCCATAACTCCGACTCTTTCCACGGATACAAGCGCTTATACCACGGCAGCGCGCGGCGGAGCAAACAACACGACTTCGGCCAAAAGCTGTCGCTACTGATGCGAGGAATACTGCGCTTGCGGCGGATTCAGCTTTACTTCAATCGTTTTCTGTTCTTCTTCGATCTCGAAGGTTTGCCCGAAGGTCTGATATCCCTTGGCGATTACTTGAACCAGGATCGATCCCTGCGGGATGGGCGGGATCTTCGCCAAGCCTTCCTGATTTGTCCGCCGCTCCCAAGAGGTCATAATCTTCTTGCCCAACTTCGCTTTGGAACGGCCCTTGACGAACTTCACCACCACGCTGGCATTATCGACCGGATTGTCATACGGACTCTTGACGGCGACAGTGATCGTGGTGAGATTCGTCTCCGCCGCTACCAGGTTGGCAGCAAGCACCATCAGACCCGCGATCAGCCGTAGACGGTTCCGCATCATTCGATTATGGCAAACTCCTCAGGCGCCGGAAAGCTGCTCAGGCAATGTCCGGCCGGAGAAACCGCGCGGGCTGTCCACTGGCGCGAGCCAGCGCTTCGGCCGCCAGGTAACCACTTCGTACAGCGCCTTCCATGGTGGCGGGCCATCCCGAGCGCGTCCAATCTCCGGCAAGAAAGACATTGGGCACGCGGGTTGTCACCGTTGGTCGTACTGCTTCCATTCCAGGACGCGCCGAATACGTCGCGCGGATCTCCTTGATCACGTGCGCGCGCTCGACCTTGGCCTCGCGCACGGCTGGAAAGAATTCCGCAGCTTCCTTTAGTGCGATTTCGATTACGGCAGGCCGGCCCATTTCCGCCAGACTGCGCGAAGCGCTCACCACGAACTGCACGTAGCGGCCCTGATCCTTGTTGAACATCCACTGAATCGTGCGATCGAGCAATGCGGCATGAGGCAGGTCGGTCACCGGCCGGTCGAACCAGACATGAATGCCCGTAATGGGTGAGTGCTCGAATCTGCTGACGTCTATTTCCAACTCCGGCGCCAAACCACCCAGCCGTTCGAACGGTACGGCGCAAATCTGATAATCGGCCGCGCGAAGGCCGCCCTCAGTTTGGACGCCGCACGCCAGCCCGTCGTGAAAGACGAGGCGTTCGACGGGTATACGCGGGTGAATCGTTACCTGACCGATCCTCGTCCAGGCATCCGCGCTGTACAACTCGCGCAGAGGAACATCCGGAATGCCCATTTCATAGGAGTCAGCGCGTGCCAGCATACCGAGCCAGAAGACCTGGAACCCGTGTTGCGCGGCCATGCGATCCAGTTCTTCATTGATCGCGCTGACCAGCACCTGCCGCCAGAAGCGCTCAACCGCCCGCGCGGGCTGCTTCTTTTCGCGCAGCCAGTCGAGCATCGAGATCTGGTCCAGATCCTTGCGCCGGCTGCGCTCGCGCATGAGCGCCAACATGGCACGGCCGATGGCCAGCTTGTCGGTGACGCTCAGACATTGCATTCGCAGGAAGGATCCGGTAAGGTGCAGCGGCGCCGGCAACGGGCCCCGGCTCAAGGTGGACTGCCTTCCGCCCGCCTCTAGAAAAGTGAACTCCCGATAGAAGCGGATGCGATCGGCGACACCCAGCCGGTTATAGAAATCTAGAAGATTGACGCAGCAGCGCAGCAGCACATGCTGGCAGTTGTCGATCATTTCGGCGTCTTCGGCGCCTGGGGTCACGGGAAACGACGTGGCGCGGCCGCCCAAAAATGCGCGCGCTTCAAAAACGTCCACGTGGAAACCCGCGGACCCCAGCGCCGCCGCCGCCGCCAGTCCCGCCAAGCCTCCGCCAACAATGTTTACCGATGGCATTCCCGCCCGAACATAGCGCGTTTACGGTTCGCGAGGCAATAATGCGCGGATGGTCTCAACACTGTCGGCGTCTTCCGCTTTCTTGTCGGTTCGCCAGCGCGCGATGCGCGGAAAGCGGACGGCGATACCCGACCGGTGGCGCGTCGATCGCTGGATCGCTTCGAACGCCAGTTCAAATACCAGCTCTGGCTTAACGCGGCGCACGGGCCCGAATTTTTCGATCGTGTTGTTGCGGACGAATGCATCCACCTGCCGGATCTCTTCGTCGGTCAGCCCCGAATACGCTTTGGCGAACGGCACCAGTTCGCCGCGATCCCAAACGCCGAATGTGTAATCCGTGAACAGGCTCGCCCGCCGGCCATTGCCCGGTTGCGCGTAGATCAACACGGCATCCACCGAATAGGGATTGATCTTCCATTTCCACCAGTCGCCGCGGCGGCGTCCAACGCGATAGGCCGAGCCGCGCCGCTTGAGCATGAATCCTTCTACGCCGCGCGATCGCGCCTCCTCTCGCGTGCGCTTCAAATCTTCCCAGGACGCGCCTTCCACTGGCGGCGATGTGACAATGTGGCTTTCCACTCCCAATGTGCCGACGACCCGCTCCAGTTCCGCGCGACGCCATTCGAGCGGCTGCTCACGCACATCCTTGCCGCCGTACTCCAGCAGATCGAAGGCAACCAGCACCACCGGCACTTCGATCAGGATCTTCGCTCCGAGTTCTTTGCGTCCAATGCGGCGCTGCATCTGCGTGAAGGGCAGGGGCGCACCATCCTTCCACGGCAGCACCTCGCCATCCAGCACGGTGCCCTCAGGCAGCAAAGCCCCCGCCGCCGAAAGCTCCGGGAATCGATCCGTCACCAGTTCTTCGCCGCGCGACCATAGAAACGTGCGCCACGAGCGCCGGATCAGTTGCGAGCGAATGCCGTCCCACTTCCACTCGACCTGCCAATCCTCCACGTCGCCCAGGTCTTCCACTTCGCCTTCGAGAGGGTAGGCCAGGCAGAACGGATACGGCCGGCTCACATCGGCATCGGCGGTTTCCTTTGCGAGAATCTGCGCGGCGAAATCGGCGGTTGGCTGCCATTCGCCCATTAACCGGTGCGCCAGTACATTGGCATCGACCCCGCTCGCTCCCGCCAGCGCGCGCACCACCAGATTCTGCGACACGCCCACGCGAAACTCACCCGTGATGAGCTTGTTCCACGCGAAGCGCTGGCCCTCGCTCATCTCCCGCCAGGATTCGATCATCGAGGTACGTCGTGCCGCATCGTCCCAATCGCGTAAGGGCAGCAGGCGTTCTTCCACCCAATAGCGCAGCGGCTTATCGCTCGACGTTTGCGCGGCGGGCAGTAGCAGCGCGATCGTTTCCGCCAAGTCACCCACGGCCTGGTAGCACTCGCCGAATATCCAATCGGGCATGCCGGCTTCATCGATTGCCCAGGCCACCAGGTCGCGCGTGGCGATAAGCCGTTTCGGCCTTCGGCCAATCAGAAAATGAACCGCCCACGCCGTATCCTCGGCCGGCGCCGAGCGAAAGTATGCAGACATCGCCGCGATCTTCTCGTTCGTCTTGGTGGTGGCGTCGAGAGCGGCATACAGATCTGCGAAAGCTTTCACGGTTGCGCCTCCGCCCCCTCGGCGTTCGCCGACTCCTCGTATCGCGTCTCGACCGCGTGCGCGTCCACCCCCTTTTCCGTGAGCCAGCGCGACAACGGCGCGCGGTAACCATGAGTCACCCAGACACTTTTCGCTTCAGAGGCGCGAATGGCATTGAGCAGCCCCGGCCAATCGGCGTGATCGGATAGCACGAAGCCCAGATCAATGGATTGCCGCCGGCGCGTGCCACGGATGCGCATCCACCCGGACGCGAGCCCCGTCGAAAAAACTCCGAAGCGGCGCAGCCACAGCGAATTCTTGGCCATGGGCGGAGCCAGAATCAGCGCTCTCGTCCAATCGGTCTTGGGCGGGGCGGATCGCGCGTACGCAGTCGCCGGAAGCTCTATGCCGGAATCACGATAAATGCCGTTGAACTGTTCTATCGCTCCGTGCGTGTAAATTGGGCCAATTGTGGAATCAATTCCCGCGAGCACGCGCTGCGCCTTGCCCAGCGGATACGCGAACAGCACACTCGCCTTTCCGGCCAGTTGATTGGCTCGCCACCATTCGTTGATTTCGCAAAACACCTCTACCGGCTCCGGCCAACGAAAGATGGGTAGCCCGAACGTGGACTCGGTCACGAAAGTGTGACAACGGATTGGCTCGAACGGTGCGCAGGTCGCGTCGGCAGCCAGCTTGTAGTCGCCTGTTGCTACCCAGGTTTCGCCGCGGAACTCCAACCGCACCTGCGCCGAGCCGAGGATGTGACCCGCCGGATGAAATGAAAGACGCACTCCGTTGCGCTCGATGGCCTCGCCATAATCTGCCGGCTCGATCGATGCCTCCGGCCCCAATCGCCTCCGCAGCAACGCTTCGCCGGCGCGCGCGCAAAGGTAAGTCTTCGATCCTGCTACCAAGTGATCCGCGTGGGCGTGCGTGATGACCGCGCGATCCACTGGATTCCACGGATCTATATAAAAATCGCCCGCCGCGCAATAGAGGCCGTTCGAGTTGCGCTCGATGAGATTATCCACCGGTTCAGCTATCAGTATAAAGTGCGAAGACGATGACTCCCCGGCAACTGGCCCAACGTGCACGCGCCGAACTCCGCAAGTCCGCCGACCCGCGCATCGCCAGTCAACAACACGCCTATTTCAAGAAGTGGGAAAAACTGCGCTTCTACGGCCTCAGCGCGCCGGAATTAGGCCGTATCACGCGCCAGTTACACCAATCGGTACGAAAAGAGTGGAGCTACGCCGAGGCTGTGGAGCTATGCGAATCCCTGATCTCCGATCCTTACGTTGAATCCAAACACGTCGGCCTGATGTTGCTCACTCGCTATCGGCGCCAGTTCGAACCGGACCTGCTTCAGCGCGCGAAGCTTTGGCTGGAGCGTGGTTTGTGTGACAACTGGGCCATTACGGATCACCTGGCGACGCGAATTCTCGCCAGCCTGATCGACAAGTTCGCGCCGCTCGCTGCTAAGGTCGAATCGTGGGACCGGTCGCCCAATCTGTGGGTGCGGCGCTCGAGCGCTGTGGCCTTTGTGTACCTCATTCGCAAAGGCGATCATCTCGACCGCGCCTATCGTATCACCACCGTTCTAGAACCCGACCGTCACGATCTCATCCACAAGGCTTGCGGCTGGTTACTGCGCGAGTGCGGCAAGGCAGACGCGCCACGCCTGGAGAAGTATCTGCTCGATCACGGCCCTTCGGTTCCGCGCACCACTCTGCGCTATGCCATCGAACGATTCTCCGAAGCCAAGCGCCGTTACATACTGGCCGCGACACGCAAACCATAACATATGCCAGTTTTACTCTCTTACCCAGTGCTTACCGCGGTCCACGGTCGTCCAAGTTTCGCCGGACGACGTCGTGACAATCAGGCGATTCGGACCGCGCACATCGATTCTCACGATGTCGCCCGCGAGTCTGCCGTTGCCATCAGCGATCTTGACCTCGGCCCATTGAGCACCGCTGTCGGCCGAATGAAACAGTGTCGCCGCCGAGCCCCCCGCCCACACATCGGGTCCAAAGGTCGCTACCGCGCGGAAACTGACACGTTCGCTCAGCGGCACAGTCTCCCAACTCAGGCCGGCATCTCTTGACCGCTCGACCACACCGCGCGGATTCCCGGCGGCGTCAGCCGATGCATTGATGCTCCACAAGAGTCGCGGGGATGCGGTCGCAGGCTTTAGGCTCGTAGCGGCTGGAGCCTGGAGCCGCGGGGCGAAACCCGATGCGCGACCGGTCAGCGCCGCTTGTCCAGCAAACTGTTTCGCAGTGCTCGCCGGGGGCGTCTGCGGAGGTTGCACCGCTGCACGCTCCGGCTCAACCAAAGATAGGTTCGCATCCGCCCGGGGAGGCTCTGAACGGCTCACCCTGAGCGCCGTTTCTCCGGGCGGCTGCGCCGGCGGCGGTTGAGTCAAAATATCTACGACGTCCTTCTTCGCCGCAAACACTACCGGTGCCGGTGTCTTGTTACTCGGAACCGTTTGAACCTTCGTCTTATGCGCCAGTGTCGGGGGAACCGGCGTTGCCGGCGTGATTTTGAGCGAGTCTCCGATTCTAGGTTCGGCCATCTTCGACGAAACACTGACGGAACGCACTCGCTCCGGCGGCTCGCCGTAATGCACCAAAACCGCCGCAACAACGCAACACGCCGTCGCCGACGACAAGATCGATCGGTATTCATGGAACCAATGTCCAAACCCTGCGGTCGCACCATGCGGCGTAACCACAGGTTCCGCTTGCGGTGCCCCAGAGGCCAACGCAACACATTCCCGGCAATCCGCGCACTCCGCTAAATGAGCCATGACCGCGGTGCGCTCCCGTTTCACCAGCGCACGCTCGACAAACGCCGCCAGTAAATTCGCATCCGGATGCGCGGAACTCACCGATGTCTTCCGCGCTAGCCGCGACCGAACAATGTCAGGCATCTCCGCCATCAGCAGCCCCTGAGATCGAACTGCTCTTTATATAGAACGCTCATGCGCGCTTTCCTTGCAGCCGCCCGCGCACGTCGACCAGTAAATCCCGCACATCGACTTCCATCGCCTCCTCGGCGGCTCGCGCATTCATCCCTCGCTTTTGAAGGCCACGCAAGATGCGCTTTCTTAGCGACGCCGTAACTTTATTCATTCGGCGGCTGACGGTCGACTCGTGCACGCCCAGCATGCGAGCGATCTCAGCCAGCGTTCGCCCGTCCAGATACCACGATGCCACCAGCAGCCGCTCTTCATCCGATGTCTCCGACAGGGCCTCGTCAACTGCCTGCTCCAGCCGTGCGTCTACAGACGTCGCGACGTCCTGTTTGGCCTCAAATTGCGCTCCCGCCTCGCACCGTTCTTCGAAGCTCACCAACCTGCGCCGGCCACGCTGCCGGTTCACCCACTTCTGCGCGAGCACCATCCGGAGCCAGCCTTCGAGCGATCCACGTCCCGTATAGGACGCCAGCTTGGAGACCCGTGCTCCGCCGTCGGCTCGACGCACGCCGAACAGATCCCCGTAGAGGCCATCCGCAAGCTCGCGAGCGGCCGAGTCCTCTTTCGCAATCGCGGCAGCGGCGGTGAACAACATCGAACGGTACCGCCCAAGGAAGCATTCCCATGCGGCCTCGCTTCCACTCGCGCACGCTCGCGCCAGCACAAGTTCCTCCAGGCGCAAGCTGAGATGCAATTCCGCGGCCTCGTTCGCCGATGCCCCCGGACCCAGATATTGCCCGCTGATTTCCTGAAGAATCCCCGCGAGTTCCTCAAATGTCAGACCAAACTTCTCGCCGCCCGATTGCGCATACAACTTCGCGAAGTACGGCGGATATTCGGACACAGTAAGCCCCGGCTGCGCTCCATGCGCCGGTATCCCCGCTATCGTGCCGCTATTCGCCATCGAAAAATTCTTCGCAAGAACTCCGATAACCAGCGTTCTTATGACGAGCGAAGAGCCGAACTCGTTACTAAGTCGCTAACTCCTGGGAGGATGACCAATGACTACCGTCACACGCGGCGCCTGCCTGGCCACAGCCGTTCTGCTGTGGTTCTGCGTTTGTATCGAAGGCCGGCCAAAAAACCCGGGCACCTCTTACAAAGTACTCAGCCCGGTAACTCAAGATAACCTCACCGTTTTTCCGGTTGTCACAGAATCCACGTATGACACGCACCGTTTTCTGACGCTCGACGAAGGACTTCGTTCCGGTTCCGTGGTGGTCACCGAGGAAGGTGGCACGCCCGGCCTGGTGCGTCCGCGGCCGCCACGCGATGGATCGCCGGAAATATGGCAGGAGCTCCCGCAACATCCGCGCCGTGGCGCCGAGGTCAATCGTTTGGTGCTGACCAATAACTCCGATCGTCCGCTGATTCTGCTGGCGGGCGAAATCGTCATGGGCGGGAAGCAGGACCGCGTGGTGGGAAAGGATCGTCTTATCCCCGCAAAGAGTGAACCGATTGATCTGAGCGTGTTCTGCGTAGAGCCGCACCGCTGGGTCGAAACTTCGGCGCTGTTTGGTGGCGCCGGCTTCGTCATGGCGCAGCCCAGCGTTCGTCTCAAAGCCATGGCGGACAAAGATCAGCAGGCTGTTTGGAACGAAGTTGCCCGGTCAAAGAAATTTGTGGCCGATGCCGTTTCGGCGCCCGCCGCGCAAGCCATCGCGGGTTCGTCGTCCTACGCCAAGACCATGGAGAATCGCGAAGTGCAGGAACGGATGAACGCCGTGGCCGTCCCCATCGAGCGCTCCTATGACAAACTGATGCACGAATTGCGTGCGCAGAACGCGGTAGGCGCCGTGGTTGCGGTCAACGGTGAGATCGTATGGGCCGATGTTTTTGCCAGCCCATCGCTTCTCGAAAAATACTGGCCGAAGCTCGTTCGCTCCTATGCGGCGGAAGCCGTGTCGGCGCTTCCGGGCCGCGCAACTTGGGTAGGGGCGGTGCTGTCCGCCGGCGACGCGCAGCACTTCCTGGATGATTTCGAGGCGCGGCGCGAAAGCGTGGAAAGCGAACCCGGAGTCTACCGAAACACGGAACTGGTCGGACGTGATTTCGAAGCTTTTGTCCTGACATCGCTCTTGCCGGGCACCGGATTCGATGTCCACATCGCCAAAATGCGCCAATAATTCCGGCCGCTGTGGGCCGGCAACTCCCGGCTCATTACAACGATCGGCCCGTTTACGAAATCTTTAGAACTCCCTAATGCCTTATTTATGGGCCTTCGCGTAAGTTATGGCTGAGGCAGTCGCAACGGCGCCTTGCTGGTGACGTTGCGAGCCGCTTGAGCGATGGGCAATCCCCCATACCAACGCAGGCAGCCCGAAGGAGTCTTCTTCTTCGAGCTGCGTTCCACAGAATCCTTCAGTCAACCTGAGTCAGCAAGCGGGACGCGAGTCCCGCATTTGCGGTTGCGACTAGCCTCTCAAAGGAGCCATTCCAAATGATTGTCATGAAGTTTGGCGGATCTTCGCTGGAGTCCGCGAACGCCATCGAGAGGGTTGCGTCCATTGTGAAGTCTCATCTCGCCCGCCGGCCGGTAGTTGTCGTTTCCGCCATGGGCAAGACGACCGACGGACTCGTCGCGGCCGCCGCTCACGCCGCTCGCGGCAATGCGTATCTTGCCTGGCGGCAATTGGGCGAGCTCCGCGATTTCCATACTCGGGAGACCCAGCGCCTTCTGCGTAGCCAAGCGCCGATATTTATCGGACGAAGTATTACGCCGAAATTCCGTGAGCTGCATCTATTGCTGACAGGACTTGCCGACGGAGATCGCCAACTCACGCCGGAATTGCAAGACGAGATCCTCAGTTACGGCGAGCGCCTCTCCAGCGAGATCGTTGCCGGCGCGTTCCATCGCTTGGGAATCAAATCCACTCATGTCGACGCGCGCCAGTTCATTTTGACGGACAACCAGTTCACCCATGCCGCGCCGTTGTACTGGGAAACCTACGCAAAATTGCGGCGAACGCTTCCCTATTTGAGCGAAGGTATCGTACCTGTCATGGGCGGTTTCATCGGCGCCACCGAAGGCGGCGTGACCACTACGCTTGGCCGCGGTGGATCCGACCTGACAGCTTCCATCGTCGGCGCCGGCATCTGCGCGGACGAAATCCAGATCTGGACCGACGTCGATGGTATGCTCACCTGCGACCCGCGCGTGCTGGATGCGGGGCACCGCCTCCGCAGCATCTCTTACCGCGAGGCCGAAGAAATGGCGAGGTTGGGAGCCAAGGTGCTGCATCCCACCACCGTAGCGCCGGCCGTTCGCCAGAGAATCCCGATCACCATTCGCAATACGCACCGTCCGGAAATCGAAGGTACTCAGATCGAGGCCAAATCAAGCGGGCCTGGCGGCACCGTGAAATCCATTGCTTCCCGGACCGGCAGAACGGTCGTTCATCTTGATGTCCGCCACATCGGCGGGTTGCCGAGTATTACAGAGGGCCTGGGCCATCTCTTCGCTCGCCACAATATCGCGGTCGAACTCGTCCAGGCGCGCCTTACAGGCGTCTCGTTCGCTATCGAGAACTCGGCGCTTTTGCCCGAGCTATTGCGCAAAGTGGATCAGTCCGTGCAAGTGCGCGTGGAAGAAGAGACCGCGGTTATCGGTCTGGTGGGTGAAGGCGTGGGCGCCGTACCTGCTGTCATGACCAGTGCTCTGCGCGCATTGCAGAGCATCCAGGTGCGTATGTACGCGCAAGGGTCCGCACTTTCCACGGTGTGTGTCGCCGTGCCCGAAACTGAGCTGCGCCAGTGCGTGGAAAGCCTGCACCGCGAGTTCTTCTCTTCACCCGATCCGGAGCTCTTTGCGGCTGCGCGGGAAGCTGTGGAACTCGTTTGCAACTCCCCTACGGAGCGCCAAGCCTTTACGCTGGCGGGCAGTACGCGACCGGCCACCGCGCATTAATCCGTAGTCGGCACTGATGCGCTATCCTGCATCTCAGCAATGCAGCCCGCTGAGATTGACACACGCGACCAGCAGTTGATTCAGATCGTCGATGCTGCCGTCGCGGAAGAGTTCCGGCGCGCCGGATCCTGGCTGAAATGCCGTCTGGGATGCAGCCAGTGCTGTGTTGGTCCATTCCCCATCAGTCAACTGGACACCTGGCGCTTGCGGCGGGGTCTCTCGGATCTGGAATCACGCGATCCTGAGCGCGCCCTGCGCGTACGTACCCGTGCCCGCGAATACATGGCTCGCGTCTCTCCCGACTTCCCCGGTGACGCGGCTACCGGTATCCTCGATGACAGCGAAGACGGAGAGAAGCGCTTCGAGACCTTCGCCGACGACGAGCCGTGTCCGGCGCTCGATCCCGAAACCGGCGGTTGCGATCTTTACTCGGCGCGCCCGCTGACCTGCCGCGCCTTCGGCCCGCCTATGCGCGTCGATGCCGACGTGGTTGTCTGCGAGCTGTGCTTCGACGGCGCTACTGACGCCGAAGTTGAGAGCTGCGCCGTGGATTACGATCCCGACGGCCTGTCGGTTACGCTCGATGACGAAGTCGAGAAAATCACTGGTTCGACCGGAAGAACCATCGTGGCTTTCAGTTTGACGTCCTGAGAAAACTGTAAGATTGGCAGTTGCGGAGGAAACATGAAGGTCAAAACTGCCTTGCTCGCTCTCGCGGTCCCGTTGGTAACATCCGCGCAGAGTAACACGCTCACTGCCCGCCAGGTGATCGAGCGCATTCAGAAGAACGTCGGTGTGCCATGGAGAGCGGAGACGGTCGACACTTTCAAAGCCGGCGATCCTGATACACCCGTCACCGGCATCGCGACCACCATGATGGCCACTTACGACGTGCTGCGGCGTGCGGCAGCCTCCGGCAAGAACCTCATCATCACGCATGAGCCGACTTTCTACAGTCACGAGGACAAGACCAGCGACTTCGAAAAGGAGCACGACGCCGTGTTCGCAACCAAGCAGGCGTTTATTGCCGAGCACCACCTCGTCGTCTGGCGCTTTCATGATCATTGGCACGCTCGCAGGCCCGACGCTATTCAAGCCGGTATGATCCGCGCGCTCGGATGGGAAAAGTTTCAGAATCCGAAGAACAACCACTTGTTCGTAATCCCCGAAACCACGCTCGATCACCTGGCGGCCGACATCCGGCAACGCCTCGCTATTCGCACTCTGCGCGTGGTCGGCGATCCCAGCCTGCGCGTCACCAAACTCGCCCTTAATCCCGGCTACCCCGGTTTTCCCAGCGAGCGCCACACGCTCCAGCGCGACGATGTGCAAGTGCTGGTGATGGGCGAGGGCCTGGAGTGGGAGACCATCGAATACGGCGCCGATGCCGCGGCCGAGGGCAAGCAGAAGGCGCTTATCATTCTCGGCCACATTCCTTCCGAACAGGCCGGCATGGAAGATTGCGCGGTATGGCTGCGAACTCTCGTCACCGAAGTGCCGGTCGAGTTCGTCCCCACTGCCGAGCCATTTTGGGCGCCGAAGTAACGCGCTTCAGGATTTCCAGGATCGCAGTCCGAGCAGCTGCTCGCCGAGTTCGGTCAACTCCGCGCGGCCATAGCGCGTCTTTTCCCAATTTCGCGGGTCCCCCGGGAACGCGGGATCGTCCGGAATCTCACGCTCGCGCCACGATCGGATTCGCGTCTCTCGAACCGCGGTGTTCCCCTCGTCCGCCGGATACATCGAAAGGTATTGCGCCATGCGCGCGCGATTCGTGGATACGTTCGGCCGGATGCCGTGCGCCAGCAGCGTGTTCCACACTAGCAAATCGCCGGCCTTCAGCGGCAGGAACTTGATTTCGAAACCGGCGGTGTCCGGAAAAAAAGGATGGCGGTCAGCCGGCTGCGTCTTCACCCACTCGTCGAAATTCCGGAATAGCTCCGGTACGCATTGGAATCCGCCCACCTCCAGATCCGTATCGACCAGCGATAAGACGCCCTGCACATTCACCGGCAACGGACGCATGGACGTGTCACTGTCCCAGTGGATGAACCCGCCGAATGCTCGCGCGCCGCGATTCGGTGTATTCAGATTCGCCCGGTCAATCGTTACCCACAAATCTTCGCGATCCCAGATATCCACGTAGGTGTTGTAGATGCGCTCCTGCTGGCGGTTGTCCCAAAGGTACTGGTGATTATAGATCTCCACCATCCCGCTATTATTCAACTCCAGCATCTTGTGATCGCGAAGTTGCGGCTGGTCCCAACTTGCCGGGTCGGCAGGATTGAGCTCCTGGAATTCCCATAACAGCGCTTTCAGCCGCTCGATGTTCTGCGCCGGCGCGGCATCGTGCACAATCACGTAACCCAGCGTCGTCCATTGGCGCCAGTCGTCTTCCGAAAGCACTCGCAGCGGCAACTGTTTCTGAATGTCTTTTAGTTGAACACTGAGATTCAGCGACTGATTTCCCTCATGTTCGTAAATGAGAGCGGGCTCGGCCATGGCAATCCCTCAATTCGAAGTTTAGACTCCGCCAAGTATCGCAAAAGCGTGCGCCGGGTGCAAAAACCTCTGCGTCTCCGCGCCTCTGCGGTGAATTCACATGCCGCCTGCGATATCCTGAAACGTGTCACCGCAGTTGCGCAAATTGGCGGATGCTCTAGGACGCCTCGGGATCACATTCGTCATCCTGCTGGCCGTCTACGCCGTTGCGCGCTGGCTTGCACCAGGCTCCGGGTTGACGCAACTGGCTGCCGTAGCTTTCTATTTCACCGGTGTGCTTTTTGTCGTGCAACTGGCCAGGCGCAATGCCCGGCGCGTCATTTGGCGGCTGCGCAACCGGCTTATCGTCGCTTATTTGTTCATTGCCTTCGTTCCTATCGTTCTCATCACCATACTCGGCGCCATTGTGAGTTGGGAGCTGGTTGGTGGCACAGCTGTCTATCTGGTCAGTTCGGAACTCACCCGGCGAACCGGCGCCATGGATGGTGTTGCCCATATGCTGGCCGAATCGCCGCCTGAGAAGCGAGAGAACTCCATCCATGATGTCATCCCTTACATGGAGCACTTGTTCCCGAGTGTGACACTTGCTATTCGCGGCCGCGATCCTTATAACTACCCTGTGGGTACGGAAGCTCCTTCCGCGCCCGCTGGCTGGAAGGACGCGAGCGGTCTGGTTATGAAGGATGGTGAGTTGCATGCCTGGGCTCATGTCACACACGCCGGAACCGATGTCACACTCCTCGCGCCCATCACACGCGACCTTCTGTCGGAATTGTCACCCGGTATTGGCCAGGTGTCTGTTATCTCTTTCAATTCGAGTTTGCCCGGCTCCGCGAAGAGTCCGGCGCCTGAGAGGAAAAGCCGCAAGGTTGTTCGCTTGCCCGATCCCGTCAACCGTTTGGATGTGGCGTTAGACGGATCCATGCCGATTTACCCGGCCTATTGGGACGCACCGGAGAAGCAGGATCGATGGCTGCTCGTGGTACGTACTCGCCCCTCGATCGTGCTCGGAACCGTTTTCGCGCAGGTCGACCTGGCAGGCTTTTTCCTGGCTATCTTCGTGTTCGTTGCCGGCCTGCTGCTGCTCGTCTGGATCGTCTCATTTCTTATGGGAATCTCGCTCACGCGAACCATTACCGGCGCCGTACACAATCTCTATGAAGGCACCGAGCGCGTAAAGGCAGGGGACTTCTCCCATCGCATCGCCGTTCAGGGCAACGATCAGCTCGCCGAGCTCGCGCGCTCTTTCAATGGCATGACCGAAAACCTCGAGCGCCTCATTATCGTGGAGAAAGAACAGCAGCGTCTGCAATCGGAGCTGGCCATCGCGCGTGAGGTGCAGAACCAGCTTTTCCCGCGCGCTATTCCCGCCATGAAAACCATCGAGTTGACCGGCGTCTGCCATCCGGCGCGCATGGTTTCGGGCGACTACTATGATTTCGTTCGCGTCCACGAATCCAACGTCGCCGTCGCCATCGGAGATGTGGCGGGAAAAGGCATCTCGGCCGCCCTGCTGATGGCTTCCATACAATCGATCATGCGCACGCAGTTGACCGCCGGTGTTCCCGTGCATGTCCCGGCTTCCATCCCTGGCGGCAACGGCGGCTGGCCTGCCGAGCTTTCCGTCGCCGGCCTTGTTTCGCAACTCAACAAGCAGGTCTGCGCCAACACTTCTCCGGAAAAATTCGCCTCGTTCTATTTCGGTCTATATGACGACGAGAGCCGCGTACTCACCTACACCAATGCCGGCCACTTGCCGCCTATTCTGATGCGTGATGGCAAAGCCAAACGGCTCGATGTGACCGGCACTGTCGTGGGCGCCTTTCCGTTCGCAAGTTACGAGGAGAAGCAAGTCGAACTGCGGCCGGGCGATCTTCTCGTGGCGTTTACCGACGGTATTGTGGAACCTGAGAATGCGTACGGCGAACCGTTTGGAGAAGAGAATCTGGTCGACCTGCTGCTCCGGTACGGGCAACGTGAATCCAGCGAGATTATCTCGCGCATTATGGAAACTGTGGAGCAGTGGACCGGCTCCTCGGAGTTATACGACGACATGACCCTGCTGGTGGCGCGCGGAGTCTGACAAACCATGAAAGTTCTAACGGCCGCACAGATGCGCGAAGTCGACCGCCGCACTATCGAAATGGGCGTGCCCGGGGCTGTCTTGATGGAGAACGCCGGCAGCCGTGTGGTGGAGCTTCTTGAAAAGCGATTCTCGCCGCTGGGCGACCAGCGTATTGCTGTCTTCTGCGGCAAGGGCAACAACGGCGGCGACGGCCTGGTGGTGGCGCGGCATCTCTATGAGCGCTACCGCCCGCAAAAGTTAAGCGTGGCTTTACTGGCAGCGCCCGAGGACATGAAGGGAGACGCGGCAGAGCACTACCGCCGCCTCATCGAGACAGGGTGTCCGGTGTTGCGCGAACTCCCCCCGGATGCGCAAGACGCAACCATCGTCATCGACGCGCTGCTTGGCACTGGACTCAGTGGGCCGGCCAAAGGCGAGATGCTCGACGCCATCCGCCGCATCAACACCGGATTTCCGCGCGCAAAGATCGTGGCCGTCGATATTCCCTCCGGCCTTGCCAGCGACACAGGTCAGACGCTGGGCGAAAACGTGCGCGCCCATCACACCGTCACCTTCACCGCCCCAAAGATCGGACTGGTGCTGCCTCCGAATTGCGAGCATGCCGGCGAGTTGTGCGTACGCGCCATCGGCAGTCCCCCGGAGTTATTTGAGAAAGACGACAGTATCTATCTTTCGCTGGTTGAGCCCGCGCAGTTCCGCCATTTATTCGCGCCGCGTCCCCCTGCTTCGCACAAGGGTACGTTCGGGCATGTCCTGATCGTCGCTGGCTCCTACGGCAAAACCGGAGCGGCAGCCATGTGCGGCATGGCAGCGCTGCGTTCCGGCGCCGGGTTGGTCACGGTAGCTTCTACGGAGAGAGCCATCCCGGTCATCGCTTCCCATGCCCCGGAGTTGATGACGGAACCACTGCCCGAGACAGCCAATGGATCGATTTCCGTACGCGCATTCGATTCCGGCGCGCTGACCGAAATCGCGCGCACGAAGACCGTCCTGGCGATTGGGCCCGGGCTCACGACCGAGCCCCAAACTGTTATGGTCGTGCGCCGCGCGCTCCAGGAGTTTGCACAGCCCACGGTGGTGGATGCCGACGCTCTCAATGCTCTGGCCGGTACCGAGTGGTCCGGAGACAAGCGCATGCGTGTCCTCACGCCACATCCTGGTGAGATGTCCCGCCTTGTGAAAAAGTCAATCGCCGAAATCGAGCAGGATCGCGTCGCCAACGCTCGAGCGCTGGCCCGCGATCGAAAAGTGCATGTGATCCTCAAGGGCTATCACACGGTTTTGGCGTTTCCCGATGGCCGCGTATGGATCAATCCCACCGGATCTCCGGCAATGGCGACCGGCGGCACAGGCGATATCCTCACCGGCCTGATCGCCGGGTTTCTGGCCCAATTCCCGGGCGATGCGGAGCAAGCCATCGCTGCCGCTGTTTATCTGCACGGGCTTTGCGGAGAAATCGGCGCCGCCGCGTTAGGCGAAAAGTGTCTGATCGCTACCGATCTGCTGCGTTACCTGCCCGCCGCTATGGAGAAATGTGCCCACGTACCGGACGGCGTCTGAAGAGGAAACCATCGCACTCGGCGAAAAACTCGCGCGCGAACTTCCTCAAAGTGGCGTCGTGCTGCTCGTCGGGAATCTGGGCGCCGGCAAAACTACGCTGGCAAAAGGCATCGCCAAGGGGCTGGGCGTGGCCTCGCCCGAAGAGGTGTCGAGTCCCACTTTCACCCTCATCCACGAGTACGGCACCCCGCCGAGGGTTTATCATGTTGATCTTTACCGTCTGGAGCGGGCAAGCGAAGTCGCTCGTCTCGGATTGGATGAACTGTTCGACCGCAAGGCGGTGGTTTTGATCGAATGGGGAGAACGCTTCCCCGAACTCATGCCGCCGGTGCGGTCGGAAATTCGCATCCAGGCGGCTGAAGGAGATCGAAGGGAGATTACGGTTACATCTATCACGATATGAGTGAACAACCATGGGCATTGATACTGGGCGCCAGCAGCGGCTTTGGCGAGGCGACTGCGGTCGAACTGGCGCATCGGGGGATGAACATTTTCGGCGTGCATCTTGATCGCCGCGAAACCCTGCCGCATGCGCAAGAGGTGCAAGCGCGGATACGGGCTGCCGGTCGCGAAGCCGTTTTCTTCAACATGAACGCGGCGGATGACGAAAAGCGCGCCGATGCGTTGAAACAGATCAGCGCTGTCTTTGAGAAGACGCCGGGCACCGTGCGTGCGCTGCTGCATTCGCTTGCTTTCGGCGCGTTGAAACCGCTGGTCGGGGCAGAGGACGTCGCTTCAAAGCGGCAAATTGAAATGACCGCCGACGTGATGGGCCACAGCCTCGTCTACTGGGTGCATGACCTCGTCGCGAGTCACCTGATGAAAGCCGGCGGCCGCATCTACGCCATGACCAGCGAGGGCGGCGGCAAAGCCATCCCGCAATACGGTCCCGTCTCGGCGGCGAAAGCCATTCTGGAAGCGCACATCCGCCAGATTGCACTGGAGTTGGCGCCGCTGGGAATCACCGCCAACGCCATTCTGGCCGGCGTTACCGATACCCCTGCCCTCCGCAAGATTCCAGGCCAGGACAAATTGCTGTCGTTTGCCAAGGCCAGAAATCCGCACGGCCGGCTGACCACTCCCGAAGATGTCGCCAAATGCATCGGCGCGCTTTGCAACGAGAACACTTACTGGATGACCGGCAATACGATTCGCGTGGATGGTGGCGAAGGATCAGTCGCTTAACGCGTTGCGTGATAATCCACACGCACCCACCTCCCGCCTGTATTGTCTTTTCCGGCCAGGATACTCACACTGAGGGCAGGAGGTGAATCGACAAATGTGTGATTACTCACTGCACGGCTTGCCCAACCGTTTGGCCAGAGAAGGCGAGGAGTTACTGGCGCATCGATTCAGCACGGGTGCCATGGGGCTGGCCTCCCCGGCGGACCTGCGCCCGCACATGCAAGCCAAACCCGAAAAAACGGGTTGGTGGGCAGCCCTCAAAACCGCATTTGTGTCGCCGCTGGCGGCGGAGGTTCCGGCGGTGTGCATTCCGCCCGGCGCAACCCTGCGGCTGATGGATATTCCCATGAATCTACAGCGCGAATTCGGCGTCGGGCCGGATGAAACGGTGGGCTTCACGCAGACAACGGCGATACCGCAGACGTTTCATGACGCCGTGCGGTTCACCAATGGTCGCATCGCATTGCTGCAATTCCTAAAGGAAGGCCAGCGCGTCCGCGTGCTATCGCTCGGCTTGCAGGAAATGGAGTTTGCGCCGGAGCGCGTCGGAACCGAAGCTGCGGTCTGATTGCGGGTCACGCAATTCAGTTGACTTTCTAAGCCGCAGATTCAGAGGCTTGCGAATGTCCGGTAAATTGGCGGTCTGGCCCTGCACTATATTCTGAAATCAAAAGCGGTCGGCTTGCCGTACCGCCGATGTTGCTGCGCAGCAATGCTCGCCGTCAGGGCGAAGCCGTTCCTCCCCCGGCCGGCTCGCCCGGTGATACTGGTTTCTGGCGCCCCTAGAAAGGCTTATGGCGTGACTGGCCTACGGGCCAGATCGCGCTGACGGAAATTCAGAGTGTCGAGTGAAGATCACGAAATGTCGGGCTTCAACCCGGCCACTTTCGCCTTCGGTCGGCGCGGATCACCGCGCGCGGTCTCCCTGCCTGGTGGGAGGCCGCGCGTGGGCGGCATCTCCCCACCCAACCTGTCACGTTGACCCGTGCTGCAAGGTTGCGGTTAACTGATGACAGAATGCCCGGTTATGACAATGAACTCACCGAGATCGTCGCGCAACTGAACCGGGCGGCTACCGGTACGCGCACCAGCCACTCCGGTGCACCTGAAAGCACCGCCAGTCTCGACCAACTGCTTAGCTACGCGGTGCAGCGCAATGCATCGGATCTGTTGCTGATCGCCGGCGCACCAGTAGCCTTGCGCATCGATGGCGATTTGTCTCCCGCTGCGGGACCGGCGTTAGGCGGGGACGACACGCGCAACCTGCTTCTTCCCTTGCTGACCCCCAAACAAGCCCAGGAACTGCACCAGAATAAGTCCACTGATTTCTGTTTCTCGCGCGAATCCATCGGCCGTTTTCGCGCCAACGTGCACCATCAGCGCGGCACGCTGGCGGGAGCGATACGGCTGTTACCCTCTCGGATCCCGACACTCGAATCTCTGCACTTGCCGGCGACTCTGCATCGTCTGGCGGACGCGCGCCAGGGCCTGATTCTAATCACCGGCTCGACGGGATCCGGTAAGAGCTCGACGCTCGCCGCCTTGATCGACATCATCAACAATGAGCGCCGCGATCACATCGTGACCATCGAGGATCCGGTGGAGTTCGTGCACACCAACCGGAACTCCATCGTCGAGCAGATTGAAGTCGGCCATGATGCGCCCGAGTTTGCGAGCTCCGTCCGCAGCATCATGCGCCAGAGTCCGGATGTAATTCTGGTGGGCGAAATGCGCGACCCGGAAACCATTGCCACTGTGCTCACCGCGGCGGAAACCGGGCACCTGGTGCTTTCGACGCTGCACACCAACGACACCTCACAAGCAATTTCGCGCATTCTCGATACGTTTCCGCTCGCCAACCAGCGGCAAATCCGGCAGCAGCTTTCCCTCGCATTGCTGGCGCTGGTCGCCCAGCAACTGGTCCCCACGGCGGCCGGCGGCGGCCGCTATCCGGCCATCGAGATCATGATGGGATCCCACGGCGTTCGCAGTCTGATTCGCAAGGGCGAAGATCACCAGCTCTACACCGCGATCTCGACCGGCCGTTCCGAAGGCATGGTCACCATGGAGCAATCCCTCGCCGAGCTCGTGCGCGCGGGACGCATCACCCGCGAGACAGCTCAGGCGCACTGCTTCCGTCCCGATGACTTAGCGCGGTATTTACAGGGCTGACGTCGGCGGTACAATCGGCTGATCAGCAGGAGAATCGGCATGAAAACCGTGATCTCGGCGGTCTTCGTACTTACGTGCGTCTTCTCGTTAGACGCACAAATCACGGCTTTCCTCAAACCTCTGCCCGACGGTTCCAATGAAGTTCGAATCAGGAATGATGCCGCAATCAACCTGGAGGCATTTGCGATTCGGACAAATCGAGCGAATGTGATCGAATTCGAAAGAGGCAGAAGGCCTCATATGTCTGATGATGCTCCGGACACAGAGTACGTCGATGCAATGATTGATGCGGAGCCGACGCGCCTCGCGCCCAGTGAGGAGCGCGTCGTTGAGAGGGGTGGTGTTTTCGAGTGGGAAGGGCAGAAAGTCGTCTTGACTCATACGCTCCCTATTGTCACCGCCAGCATTTTTGCCGACGGCACTACCTCTGGCGATGCGGAGCTGCTCCGGCGTCTGATTCTACGTCGTTGCAACATGCTCCAGGCCGTCGAAACGACACTCGACATCATATCCGACGCCGGCCGTCGTAACATACCGCGCGATGTGCTGGTCAGCCAGTTCCGCAAGATGGCCGATTCTCTCAATCGGTGGTACGTCCCTCTTGAGCAGCGGGTGGGACATGATCTCTATCAATCGATGATGGGGAAATTGTTAGACCTGCCGGATGAGCCGGTTGGAACACCATTTCCACCGGATTCGTTTGTGGTACAAGAGACCGCGATGCTGAATCGGCAGCGGGTCGAGTTATTGGAATCGCAGCCGGGCCTGTCGGAGGCCCCTGTTATCCACAGATAATTCGGGCGGCGCGCACGAAAATCGCAACCTTTGTTATCCTGTAAGGTAATCCCCTAAATCCTCACTAGGAGACAATCCAGAAAATGGCAGTCAAAGTTGGCATTAACGGTTTCGGACGCATCGGTCGCAATGTGGTCCGCGCGGGTTTGCATAATGCAAATGTCGATTTCGTGGCGGTGAACGATATTACCGATACGAAAACGCTCGCTCACCTTTTGAAATACGACTCCGTTCTCGGCACGCTGCCCGAGACGGTTACGGCCGAGGCGGACGGAATCCGGATCGGCAACAAGCACCTGAAAGTTTTCGCGATCAAGGATCCGGCCGAGCTGGATTGGAATTCGGTGGGCGCGCAAGTCGTGGTCGAATCCACGGGCCGCTTCACGGATGCGAAGGACGCCGGCAAACACATGCGCGGGACGGTCAAGAAAGTCATCATCTCCGCGCCGGCCAAGAATGAAGACCTCACCGTTGTTCTGGGAGTCAACGACAACGTCTACGATCCCAAAAAGCACAACATCATTTCGAACGCCTCGTGCACAACCAATTGTCTCGCGCCGCTGGTCAAGGTTCTCCACGACAAGTTCGGCATCCAAAAAGGATCGATGACCACGATCCACAGCTACACAAACGACCAGAACGTATTGGATTTTCCGCACAAGGATCTTCGCCGGGCGCGCGCAGCGGCCATCAACATGATTCCGACAACGACTGGCGCAGCCAAGGCCATTGGCCTCGTGATGCCGCAACTCAAAGGCAAGCTGGACGGCTATTCGATGCGCGTGCCGACGCCGGATGTTTCCGTAGTGGATCTGGTCGCAGTGACGGACAAAGCAGTAACCGCCGAGGAAGTGAATAAGGCGCTGAAAGAAGCCGCAGCCGGCCCACTCAAGGGCATCCTGGCTTACACGGATGATCCGGTTGTTTCGAGTGACATGCTGCACAATCCGAACAGCTCGATCGTCGATGGCGAGATGACCAAGGTGCTGGATGGCAACCTGGTGCACGTGCTCTCCTGGTACGACAACGAGTGGGGCTACTCGTGCCGAGTGGTGGATCTGGTCGAGTTCCTCGCGAAGAAGGGCTTCTAAGCTTCAACACAAAAGGGGCGGCGAGCCTCGCCGCCTCTATTGCATGTGCGCGATGATGGCGGCGGTGAACTCCGTAGTCGATGCGCTGCCGCCCACATCCACCGTCAGGCATTTCCCCTCGGCATAGACCCCCTCGATCGCACTCTGCAAGCGCCGTGAGGCGTCGCGTTCGCCGATGTGCGCCAGCATCAAGGCGGCGGATTGCATGAGCGCCGTGGGATTCGCTTTGCCTTTACCGGCTATGTCGGGCGCGGTTCCGTGCACCGCTTCAAAAATGGAATCGTGCTCACCCAGGTTCGCACCCGGAACGATTCCCAGTCCTCCAACCAATCCCGCGGCGAGATCGGAAACGATGTCACCGTAGAGATTCGGCATTAACAGCAAGTCGAACGTTTCTGGTCGCATGACAAGCTGCATGCAGGCGTTATCGACGATCAACTCCTCGTACTGGACTTCCTTGAACTGTTCGGCAATCTCGCGGCAACATTTCAGGAACAGGCCGTCGCTGAGCTTCATGATGTTGGCCTTGTGCACGGCGGTGACTTTTTTCCGGCCTTCGCGCCGCGCGAACTCGAACGTAGCGCGCGCGATGCGGATGGACGCGGTGCGCGTGATCACTTTCAAGCTTTCGACCACGTCCTTCACCACCTCGTGCTCGAGGCCCGAGTAGAGATCCTCGGTGTTCTCACGGAAGATGACCATGTCGATGGGAACGCCTTGAAACCGCGTTTTCAAGCCCGCCAGCATGCGCACGGGGCGGAAATTCGTGTAGAGGTCCAGCTTCTTGCGGAGCGCCACGTTGATGCTGCGATGGCCACCGGCGATGGGGGTCGCCGTGGGCCCTTTGAGTCCCACGTGCGTGCGTGCAAGCGATTCAAAAACGGCCTTCGGCAGCATCTCGCCCGATTTCGCGAGGGCATCCGCGCCGGCCTCGACGCGCTCCCAAGCGACTGTGACCCCGGCGGCTTCCACTGCACGTGCGGTCGCTTCGGCAACCTCGGGTCCGATGCCGTCTCCAGGAATGAGCGTGATGCGATGAGCCATCAACTCAGTATAGCGGCTCGCTTATTTCGTCCCGACATGTAGCGCGACTGTCCCCCCGGTCATGCGAAGGAATTCCACCGAACGAAAGCCGGCGGAGCGCATGCGCGCAGCCAGCCCACCAGCGGAGGGGAATTTTTCAATGGATTCCGGCAGGTACGCGTAGGCATCGCGCGAGCCAGAGAGCGCTGCACCGATTAGAGGCAGCACCTTTCGCGAATAGAAACCGTAGAGTTTGCCGAACGCGGTGTCGCCGGGCTGCGAGAATTCCAGAATCGCCGCGAGCCCTGATGGCTTCAGAACGCGATGCATCTCCGCGAGGCCTGCGTCATAATCGGCGAGATTGCGAAATCCAAAGGCGACGGTAATGAGATCGAGCGCATCATCGGCGAGCGGCAGCCGCAGCGCGTCAGCCTCGAACAGTGGGCACGTGCGCTTGCGCCGCGAGATCTTCTCGCGAGCGGCAGTCAGCATCGGGTGGCAGAAATCGCTGCCCATGGCGGGTCGCGCGGAGCGGGCATCGAGCGCCAGCAGCAGATCGCCCGTGCCACAGCAAAGATCGAGCGTTCGTGCATCCGGGCGTTCCAGGATGTGACGCACGCGCCTCACGGTTGTCGCGCGCCACATCCGGTCAAGATTCATGGATAAAACGTGATTCGCCAGATCGTAACGCGGCGCGATGCGGCCGAACATGGCACGCACCCAGCGCGATGCTTCCTGTTCTGTGGTGACGCCCGCGGGCGCTGTGCCTTTCATGCGAGCGCTGCGCGGATCGCGGAGAGCACCGCGGCGTCATCCACTCCCGAAACCACGGTCACCTCGCCGACGGATCGCGGCAGTACGAAATGCACGTTGCCCTGGATGGTCTTCTTGTCTTTCACCAGGCGAGCTGCAAGTCGCTCAGCGGGAATCCCATTCAGCGAGGGGATGGGCCCGTACTGGTCGACAGCGTCGAGAATGCCATCCGCATCGCGCTCCCCGACTTTGCCGAGCGATTTCGCCAGATGCGTGGCGGCGCGCATGCCGAACCCGACGGCCTCGCCGTGCAGAAATCGCGCGTAGGCGGTTTCTGCTTCGAGTGCGTGGCCAAACGTGTGGCCGAAGTTCAAGATGCGGCGCAGGCCCGATTCGCGCTCGTCGGCCGAGACCACTTCCGCCTTGATGCGTACCGATTCCTCGATCAGGCGATCGACCACCGCCGGTTCCTTGCGCAGCACGGCGTCTCGCTGCTTCGTCAGAAGCTCAAATAGAGGCGCGCTGCGGATGACGCCGCACTTGATCACTTCGAAAAGGCCGGCGCGATATTCGCGATCGGGCAGCGTGGGCAGTACGTCAGGATCGATCAGAACGGCGAGCGGCTGATGAAAGCTGCCAATGAGGTTCTTGCCCTCGAGCAGATTGACCCCGGTCTTGCCGCCGACCGACGCATCCACTTGCGCCAGCAGCGTAGTTGGGATCTGCACCACGGGAATGCCGCGCATGAAAATGGCGGCCAGGAAGCCCGCCATGTCGTTCACAATGCCGCCGCCGAAAGCGATGACGAGGCTCGTCCGGTCGCCGCCGCGCCGCAACATCTCTTCCGCCAACGTTTCCACGTGCGCCAAACGCTTGCGCTCTTCGCCGCCGGGAAACGTGAGCACCTCGTGAGCGATGCTCGAAAGCCCGCGTTCCAACTGGCTTCCGTGATGCTGCCAGACGTCGGCCGTCGTGACTACGAAGACCTTGCCGCTGCCCTTGGGAATGAAGTTTGCGGCGCGCGAGAGAATGCCCCGCTCCACCATGGCGCAATACTCGCGCTGCGGTGTTTTCACGGTGAATGAGGCCATAAGAGAGTTGTACCACGAGAAGAGAAAATGCCTCCGGGCCCGCAACTCTTCACGATTCGCTCAATTTGATCATTTCGAACATCGCATGGCCGAATTTCTCATGTGGGAATTCGCGGTGAACTCTCCAACCGCGATTCTGATAGAATTCGACCGCCCGAGTATTCGACTTGACCACACGAAGGTAAAGCGCTTTGTGTCCACGGGCGCGTATTTCTTCTTCCGCCTGTGCCAGTAGCCTTCCACCGACGCCGGTTCTGCGATGATCGTGCCGCACCCACAAGTCATTGACCCACATGTCCTGCGTCTTCGTTACGCCGACGATCTCCTCTCCGACGACCGCAAGCCAGGCTGCGGCCCAATCGGGCTCTCCGATCGGTACTTGAGAGGTGAACAGGTTCGCAAATGTCTCATCCGCGATCGTCTGCACCATGGCGTGCACCAAGGCGAACTCACTCGGCTCGATGAGGCGGATGTCTATCTCTGCAACCATGGCGATCACTTTAGAGTACCTTCCAGAACGGCCGCAGAGTAAAAATCCCAATCCCCCCAGGGAAACGACAATAATGTGATTTGCCCGAGCGCTTATGACTTGGACCATTCCGGTGGAAAACATCCGAAAGAGCGGGCTCTGGCTCGCTGCGGCCTTGGTGCTCTCCGGCGTCTTGCGCCAAACCGGTTTTTACAACTTCACCGCTCGCGACGTGGAAGGTCTCAATGTTTTGATCCAGCTTGTGGGCGATATCTATGCCGTTCTGCTTGCGTTCACCATCTTTGTGATCTGGGGTCAATTCACGGAAGTCGAGAACTGCGTGATGCGCGAGTGCAATTTGCTCGCCGACCTGCTCCGCTTCAGTAAATATTTAAATTCCGACGCCCACGCGGAAATCCGCAAAGCCATGGCGAACTATACGCGCCAAGTTCTCCGCTATGAATGGCCGGCGCTGGGTGACGGCCGAAAAGACCATCAGACAGACGAGCTGTTCGCTCACTTCGTGAACTCCGTGGTTCAGGCTAAGCTGACAAGCGAAGTAGAAGAGTCGATGTATGCGCGATTGGTTGATCTGGTGCAGGAGACCAGCCAGCGCCGCGACGAGCGCGTCGCCAAAAGCCTGACGCGGATTCCTCCGACCATCTCCAGCCTGGTGACGACAATCGCGCGCGTTTTACTGCTGCTGGTCTTCGTCTACCCGTTTCACCATTGGCTCGCGGGCGCGGCGTGCTTCGTTCTGGTCGCGATCGTTCTGTTCCTCGCGAACCTGGTCATGACGGACACCGACAATCCCCTGAAAGGGATTTGGAACGTCAGTCCGCAGCCGTTTTCCGATTTGCGGCTGTAGGGAGGCCAATAAACCAGAAGAATTACGGTACGTTGGCGCTAGCTGCCGTCGAGGTGCCCTTGGTGTTCGTGAGGGTCACGCTCACGCTCGCAATGCCGCTCGTGCTACCGCTCAGCGAGAATGGCTGCGCGAATGTGAACTGGCTGCCGTACTGATCCGACGTCGCGTCGCTAAACCAGGTCGCGAAAATCGGGCCCACGGTGATCGTCTGTGTCCCGCCCTGCAGAGTGGCTCCCGACGCCGCCTGGAACGTGAACGTGGCGCTCACCATTTCGCGTGTGTTCGAGAATCCGGTCACGTCCACTTCGATGCCGCCTGAAGTGGTGCTGACCGTGACCTTCGAAATGACAGGCGCCTCGGGAGCGATGGTGATCACTTGCGTGGGCGCCGGACTTGGCGTGACATCCTGCCCGTCGGCCTCAAAGTGCAGCGTCAGCGTGATGGTACCGGCCACGGTGCCGGTGCCCAGGGAAACGGTCGCCGGGAAAACAGCCACTGTCTGGCCTGCGGGGACGGTGAACGTTGCGCTGCGTCCGCCGCTTGAAAATTGTATCGACGGATCATCCACGTTGCCGGACGTGGGCGCAAAGGTCAGCGTGACGGTTCCAGTAAGGTCCGTGGGATATGGCTGCCCTAGCTGTACGGAGATGGTGGGCTGCTGTGCCGGTGGGGCCGTGCTGCCTACGCCGGTTACGGTTGGTGTGGAAACCGGGGGCGTGCTGATCCTCAATTGGTAGTTCTGCGACGCTGTCGCTTGTTTGGAATCCGCTACGCTCACCGCAAAACTGAACGCGCCCGCAGCCGTAGGCGTGCCGCTGAGCAGGCCTGCGGAACTGAGGGTAATCCCGGCGGGCAGCGCTCCCGACCCGACCGTGAAAACGTAGCCTCCTGCTCCGCCGGCCGCTGTCAGTTGCTCGGAATATGGCGTGCCCAGCGTGCCATTCGGAAGGCTTGTTGGCGTAACGGTGATGGGCGGAGCCGCAATCGTGACCGTGTAACTTTGATTTGCCGTGTGATTTGCGCTGTCCGCGGCAATGATCGTGAAAGTGAAGTTACCGGCGGTGGTTGGCGTGCCGCTTAGAGTACTCGCGGGCGTCGTTGACGCCGCGCTGAGTGACAATCCGCCTGGCAACGGAGTGCTCGGGGACACGCTGAATGTATAAGGTCCTGTCGTGGGAGTGACATTGATTTGGGCGGAATAAGCCACTCCAACGGTACCGGCCGGCAACGATGAGGTGGTGATGGAAAAGGCGCTGACGATGACGATGGCGTAGGTAACGGAATCGGTCTGGCCGGTGGCGTCATTCACCGTCAGCGTGAAACTGTAATTTCCAGCCTGCGTCGGCGTTCCGGTTAGCGATCCGCTGCTGCCGACCTGGAGCCCTGGCGGTACGTTTCCGGTTGAGACCGTCCAGACATACGGGGTCTGACCGCCCTGCGCGCGGAGCGGAATTGAGTACGCCTTGCCTACCGTGCCGTTCGGCAGTGGCGACGGTGTCTCGATGGCCAACGGACTCGGCGGGTTCACCACGATCGTGAAGGTCGCGCCGGTGAACTGCTGGTCGCTCGTTGAACTGTCGTTGACCGTGACGTCGAAAGTGTATGTACCGATCTGGGTCGGGGTCCCGGTGATTTGCCCCGAACTACTCAAACCTAGTCCGGGCGGCAAGGTGCTGTTCGGCGCCGATGCCGGCCTCGCCCTCCCGCGCGGGCGGCGGATCGACGGTTGCGGGTAAACGCCGCTCTGCATATAGGTTCCCAGAGTCCATACGTATGGTGGTACTCCGCCGGAAGCCTGGAGCTGCTGGTTATATTGCTCGCTCATCGTGCCTTGAGCCAGGCTTGAGGTCGTGACTGCAAGCGGACCCACTACCCGGATCGTGTACCCTTGGGTTACCGTCACCAGCGATGGCGCAGCCACTTCCGTGGCTATTAATGTGAAGCTGTAAGCTCCAATAACTGTCGGCGTGCCGGTCAGGGTCGCGAAGGGCTGATCATTCGCTCCAGGCACCAGATTGACGCCGGGTGGAAGCGTGCCGGTAACTGACCAGGTCCAAAGTGTCGAAGCGGCGTTATTGACGTTAACTTGGTAGGAATAGGAATCGTTGACGATGGAGTCGGGCAGCGGAGGAGAAGTCAGGGAAAACTGCGAAAACGCCGGGTGTGCGAGCGTCAATAACATCGCCGCGCCCCCGAGGAAACGCACTATTCCTCGACCGACGCTCACTTTTGGGCGCTCTCGAACTCAGCCGGTACAAACAACACGCGAGGTGCGGTTCCGCTCGTGTCCAGCAACCACAAGGGCCGGTTCGACATTTCCGTTAATCGAAAGGTTTCGCTGCCCGCGAGCCGGTTCAGTCCGCTGGGTGTGCAGCCGCAGGCAATCGTGCTGGTCCCTTCGGTCTTCAGGTTGATGATCGAAACCGACCCCGGCTTTGCGTTCGCCACGTAAGCGCGGCTGCCGTCCTGCGAAACCGCAACAGCCGTCGGTGTGCTGATGCCTTCCTTCGGCCCAGCGATGACCGCAGCGTCTATGCCCGCTCCGAGACCCTGCACGCGATAGATCTGGTTGTTCCCGCTATCGGCCACAAACGCCGTCCCGGATGCCGGAATCGTGATTGCCGCTACGTGGCCCAGATCTGACAGGACCGGCACTTCGCCACCCGCCGCGACCTCGAAGACCTTGTTGCCAGCCCCGGCCAGTACCGTGTGGCCGTCGTCGCCTATCGCAATCGCCGTAAGCGTATCGCCCGCCGACAGATAAAGCTCTGAGCTGACTTTGGGCGAAGCAGGCAGACCGGTCACTATTTCGATTCGGCTTGCAGCCTTGTAGTAAAGAACGGCTGCTTTTCCGGCCGCGCTGACGGCGATTTGATCCGCGCCGCGGTCGGCTCCCTGCACGGGTACGCCGGCCAGCGGCGAATGGCCCGTCGAGAAAACCATAGCTTGGTTATGCTCGCCGGCAACGGCCAGCGCGTAATCTCCAAGGGGCGAAATTGCTACTTTTCTGACCTCAACGCCCATGGTTAGCGGCTGGCCCAGCACCGCCGCACCGGGAATGCCGAGGATGGGCCGCAACGCTCCTTTCGCGGAGTCGAAAACGAATCCCAGTTCCGGGCCTTGGATAGTTGTGGCAGCAAACAGAACCGGTAGCAGGATCGAAGCGGTGGCAAACCAGCGAATTCGGGTGATCATAAAACCTTTCCTCCTAGTGGGGCGCTCCCACGGTCCCAGTACCGGCCGAGATCGTCGTGGTGGTTGCGCCGGGGGCCGGCGTCGAGCTTCCTCCGCGCGTAGCGGCTATGGCTCCGCCGGCCGCAGCAGCGCCGGCAATGGCTAATATCACGATCAGCTTCACTGAGATCCCCGCCGCTGCCGCTCCAGCCGCCCCTGCAATCGCGGCATTCGTTTGCGAAATCGTCGCTGTACCGGTCTTTCCCTGGAATGACGCCGAAACCCGCATATTGAATTGCCCTTGCACGTGGTTGGGATGGAAGCCATGCGCAATCGCACGGCCCTGGGAGTCGGTCGTGACCGTCAACGTGTGGGAACCGTTGGCAAAAGTGCCGCTAGCGCCTTGGTCCGGGAGCAAGAAAACAACCGCCGCGCCTGCAACTGGCTTGTGGTTCTCATCTTCAACCTGAACGATGGGTTCACGCGCGGTCCTCTGCCGGATGTTGTTGGTCGCGCCTTCGCCCTCAACGATGACCAGATTGAGCTGCCCTGCGCCCGCGGCTGAAGTTTGAGCGAAGATAGGTAAGCTCTCTAGAATCAGTAGATAAGACAACCCGACAGCCAAGAGCCGCATGTGCTGCGGGCCTCCTTTTCTTCTAACCAATCAGGCTGCTATCTTATAGAAGAACAGGCGGTATTGCAACCGGTGGCGTTGGTAAACCGGGGCGGGGAGGCTTCGTTTGAAACTGATCTCGGTGAGCTTGCTCACGTTTTGCGGTATCGGAGGTTTCCTAGTAGCTCAGGAAGATACTGGCAAAAAGCTCACAGCGCGTGAGCTGTTCTACGCGGCGGTCGACGCTCCGGCACCAACACCTCACAAAGCCGCAAAGCCAGCCGCGAAACCGAAACCAGCACCAGCCCAGGAGCAGGCGGCGCATCCGGCGTCTACCCCTGTGGTCGCAGTGGCATATAAGCCCCAGGGACCGCGTCCGGCTCTCGGGCTTCGATACACCCTTCTAAAAAGAACCGGCGAAGGACAGGTGGAAACCGACGCAGACGCCGTCTTTCACGCCGGAGATCATATCCGGCTGGCGGTTGAGACCAACGACGACGGGTATCTCTACATAGTGAACCGGGGCTCGAGTGGTACGTGGAAGGTGCTTTTCCCGTCGGCCGAAATTAAAGGCGGCGACAACCACATTCAGCGGCGCGCGCGTTTCGAAATCCCCTCCGGCTATACCTTTACGTTCGATGAGCAGGCGGGAGAGGAGAAGTTGTTCATTGTATTTTCGCGGGAGCCGGAGCCGGATCTTGAAAGCCTGATCTATTCGCTCGGGCAGAAAAGCAGCGCGCCGGCGGAAGCGCAGAAGCCGAAAATGCTGCTGGCTAGTGCTTCCTTCAACGATGAGGTGATCGGGAAGCTGCGGACCGCCTATGCGCGAGATCTGATCGTTGAGAAGGTAGATGACGATCAGGCGGGGCCGAAGAAGGAAAAGGCCGTTTACGCGGTGAACCCTTCGGGCAGCGCGGACTCGCGCGTGGTGGCGGACGTCACCCTGAGGCATCAGTAGCCATGATTTGGAGTCGCCAGGCGTGCGCGTACGCTCTCGCGGTTGCCTGCATTGCTCCGCCCGTTGCCGCACAGTCTGCGCCGCAGCAAGGCCCCTATCGCATGGAGATTGTGCTGGAGCGGCGCGAGGCGGGCGCATGGCATGCCGTCGATCCAGGATTGGTACTGGAGCAGAACGATCGCGTGCGCTTTCGCTTTCACACCAATTTCGATGGTTACCTGTACGTGATGAACCAGAGCACCTCCGGAACATATGCCATGCTGTTCCCGGGCGAGGAAACGGGGCGGGAGAATCGCATCACGGCAGGCAAGGATTATCTGGTGCCGGCGACGCAGACGCTTTTCCGGATCGCGGGCCCGGCGGGGCACGAGATTGTTTACTGGATGGTGACACCGGCGGAGCTGAGAACAGGGGAGGAGCAACAGAACTACGTCCCGTTGCCGCCTCCACCGCCCAAAGACAAGCAGGCGCCGGCAAACATGACGCCGCGCTGCGACGACACCTTATTTCGCGCGCGAGGAGATTGCATCGATTCCTCGGCCGGCCCGAAAAATATAAGCAGCCGCGAGCTGCTGCCGGACAATCTGGCGCAGGTGCCTTCCGGCGGATCTAGTGGTCTGATGTTTCTTCGCAAGCAGAATACAGCGGTGGTTTCTTCGCCGGTTCCCTTGAAAGGACCCGTGATCTATGAGTTCCAACTGGCGCACAAGTAGCTGGGCATTGGCGTTGGTGCTGGCGCCGTTGGCCGCCGCGCAGCAACCCGCTCCGCAAGCTGGCGACAAGCAGCAGCGGGACTTGCGCATTGAGAAAGACGCACCTCCGGCGACGGTCTCCACTCAGCCTCAGGCGCTACATATTCCGCGAAGCTACGCGCTGGTGGTTGGGATTGCGAACTATCAAAATCTGCCGGCGGCGAAGCAGCTTCAGTTCCCGGAGCGAGACGCGGAAGCAATCTATTCGATCCTCATTAGTACGGAAGGCGGGAATTTCCACGCGGAGAACGTGCACAAGCTGGTGGGCGCGAAGGCTACGCTCACGGCGTTGCGGCACGAGCTGGAGGAATGGTTGCCTTCGGTTACCAAAGACGACGATCGTGTTCTGATTTATTTTGCCGGACACGGTTTCGTCTCCGGTGGCAAGGCGTACTTGGCCCCTTACGACATCGATCTGAATAACATCGTGTCAACCGCGTATCCCATGGACACGCTCGGACGGGACATCGGCGTCAAGATCAAGGGTAAGTGGAAGGTGCTGCTGACTGACTCCTGCCACTCTGGGGCTATTAATCCCGACGCGGATGTGCAACTCATCAACGGCACGTTGGGTAACTTGAATAAGTCACTGTTTTCACTTACCGCGAGCCGCGACCGGGAACGCTCGTTCGAGAGTAAGGATTGGGGCGGCGGCCATGGCATCTTCACTTACTATGTGGTGAAAGGGCTCGAGGGCGCTGCGGATGAATCGGGCGATGGCGTTGTTACGGCCGACGAACTTGCCGAATATGTTCACCGGAACGTGCGCGAAGCAACCGGCGGCCAGCAGAATCCCACGTCGGACCGCGGCAGCTTCGACACCAACATGATGCTTTCCTACGTGCCGTCGAACGTGAAGCCAGGCGCGCCGCCGCCGGCAAAGTTCGGAACGCTGGTGCTCGAAGCCAACATGAGCGACGTCGAGGTTTTTGTGGACGGTAAGTCGGTCGGGGTGTTCACTAAGGGAACACCGATAACGCTCCCCGGATTGGTTCCGGGCTCCCACACGATCAAGGGCGTCAAGATGGGTTACGAGCCGGATGGTCCACGCGAGGAGATGGTTTATCCCGGCCAGGAAACAACCGTCAGTATCAAGATCCTGATCGCTAAGCGGCGGACAAAGGCGGCTCTCGATGCAATAGACGAAGGGCTGAAGTATTACAGCAAGGGATTTGCCGAGAATTATAAGAAGGCGGCGACTTACTTCGAGAAAGCTCTGGACATTGACCCCACTTATAGTCAAGCGGCGCTTTACTTAGGTCGTACTTACAACGCTTTGTTCGAAGAAGACAAAGCGGAGCAATATTTCAGGAAAGCGATCGAGATCGATCCGGACTATGTGGAAGCGCATTCGAGCTTTGCCGGGATGTTAATGGATACGGGTAACACCGATGAAGCGATCCGGCAGCTTAACACGGCGGTGCAGCGCGATCCGAATCACGCAATGTCGTGGTATCTGCTGGCGGAAGCCTATCGTTTAAAGGAAGCATATCCGCAATCAATCGAAGCCGCACGCAAAGCCATTCAACTGACTCCTAGTAAGGCCGAAGCGCACTTCTGGCTCGCCGAAAGCCTGCGTATGAGTAACCAATACGGCCAGGCTGAGGCGGAGTATCTGCAATACCTGAAGCTCAGCGATTTCGATAGTAAGTTGGGCGGGCAGTTGAATTACTACGTGCTCGGATCGCTGATGGGGATGGGAAAAAGGAAGCGGGCTGCCCAGCAGGATATCTGGAAGGACCTGCGCAGCCTCGCTTACTTCGGCCTGTGCGACGCGGAGCTGATGCAATCGCATTTCGATCCGGCGATCACGTATTGCCAGAAGTCGCTGAGTTACTCAGCCGACGATCCGTATGCTCACTTCGACCTGGGGATGGCATTTGCGAAGAAGGGACAACAGAACGGAATTGTCGAAATGCTGCCCGCCGCGCGGCAACACTTCGCCACCATGCTGGCCTTGAATTCCGACTTGGCGCAGGCGGATCTCGCGCGCAAGAACATCGCGAGCATTGACGCGTTCCTGAAGAGCCGGTAAGCGCGCCCATGCCACAGTGGGACGCCGGGCAATATCTCAAGTTCGGCAACGAACGGACGCAGCCGGCCATCGACTTATTGCAGCGAGTCGAGCTATCGAACCCATCGAGGATCGTGGACCTGGGATGCGGCCCTGGTAACAGTACGGAACCGTTGCGTGCGCGCTGGCCGCATGCTGAGATCTTCGGACTAGATAGTTCGCCGGAAATGATCGCCGCGGCCAAGAAGGCGTACCCGGAGAGCAACTGGCTGGTTGGCGATGCCGCGTCATGGAAGGCAGATCAGCCGTTCGATTTGGTCTTCGCCAACGCTATGCTGCACTGGCTTCCAGATCACGCTAAGGTCTGCAAGAGTTGGATGGAACAGGTGGCGCCGGGCGGAGCGCTGGCCGTCCAACTCCCCGCTCACTACGATGGGGTGATGCGGCGCGAGATTCTGGAGGTTTCCGAAGACCCGGCGTGGAGCGATCGCATGGGTGCCGCGCGCGCGGCCATCAAGTGCGAAACGCCGGCGTTCTACTTCGACTTATTGCAGCCTCTGGCTTCGCGCGTGAATGTCTGGGAGACGACTTATTACCACATACTAACTGGGCCGGAAGGAGTGATCGAGTGGTTCCGCGGCACGGGCCTGCGGCCGTTTTTGGAAGCGCTGGCGTCGAATGAAGAACGCACAAGGTTCGAAGGGATGCTGCTGGAGAAATACTCGGAATCGTACCCACGGCGGGCAAGCGGAGACGTATTGTTTCCGTTTCGGCGGCTGTTTTTTGTGGCGTACCGATAGAGACGCATCTTGGACAGGCGGGAATGCCTACCCTTAGGCCACCTTCCGCGGCACGATACGCTTCAGATCGCGCGTCAGCTTTCCCATCGCTTTCCGCACGTCATAAAAAGCTTGAGCGTTCATCCAGAACTCAGCGGAAGTGCCGAAATAGCGCGCGAGACGCACGGCGGTATCGGCTGTAATACCACGCTTTTCGAGAACGATGTCGTTGATGCGAGGCGGAGGAACGTGTACCTCCTTGGCTAGCCGGTAGGGGGTCAACGCAAGGGGTTTGAGGAATTCCTCGCGCAGGATTTCCCCCGGGTGAATGTTCCAATGCGGTCGCCTGCGGCGAGTTTTAGTGGTAGTCAACAAGTTCGATGTCATACGCCTCACTCTCGCGCCATACAAAGCAAATCCGCCATTGGTCGTTCACACGAATGCTGTACTGTCCAGCCCGATCACCGCGAAGCGATTCCAGGCGATTGCCAGGTGGCACCCGCAAGTCCTCAAGCCGGGTAGCGAAATGAATCTGTGCCAACTTGCGCCTCGACAGACGGCTCAGACCCGGACCTAGGCGCCGACTGTAACCTGTCCTCCAAAGCTCTTTGGTCACGCGGTCTTTAAAGCTGCCGATCATGATTATAACGCTAAACGTTATTAATAGTGCTCGTTACCTCAGAAATTCTCCGAGATCACCAATTCGTACTTCCCCTCACGCCCTCTTTACATTTCTTTTCATGAAGGTCAGATGAACATGGCAACTACTTCAGGCGCGCGCACGTTTCATCAGCAGGAGGCGGATATGAAACGAGCACTTCTGATGCTGTTGCTGGCTGTTTCATTGACGGGTTGTGCTGTTCGCGTGTACCATCAAGACCCCTATTGGAGGTACCACGGTGACCATTGGCACGATGATCGCTGGCGCTAACCGGGAATGGGGCGGTGCCGTACAAGTTACTGTGCCGCCTCCACGCCTTTCGTCGTGACGAAGTACTTCACCAGCATGTTCGACTTTTCCCAAGCGGGCAGCGTGTCCGGCGTTTTCAAATAATCAAAAAACTGATTCGTGACTTGACCAAAATGCGCTTCATGGCCCGCGCGGAAGCGATTCGGGATCAGGATGCGGAGACCCTGCGCGGAGTCCTCGATCGCGACACCTGGATAACTTGACTGCAAGGCTTCGATTTTCGTTTTTAGCGCCGCGAGCACCTCGGCGTGCTTTCCAGCTTCAGGTACAACGTACAATTCCGGTAAATAGCGTTCCGCTTGGCCCTGACGGAGCTCGACCCGCGCCTTACTTCCGCGAAAACTGGCTTCGTACGAGTCGCCTGTTCCCGCAGATGCTTCCCAGTTCCACAAAATATCCAGCTTCACGTGAACGCCGCGGACGGTGTAGTGCACGCAGTTATTGCAGAAGTAATCGAGCTTTCCATCGTTCACGTTAGTCGCTAAGTATCCTGGAAACTCGGACTCGCCGGTGACACGTTGGAAGTCCGCTTGAGGAATAACAGTCGGCCAGCGGCGGGCGCCCAGTATGTGAATGTCCGTGCGATAGTCGAGCTTCTGATCGCGAAACGCGATCCACTGGATCAGATCGACGACATGAGTTCCAACATCCGCCAGACCTTCGCCGGTCTCCGCGATATCGAAGAACCAAGCAGGCCGGCGCAGCGGCACACCGGCTACCACTTTCATCAGATGATGCACACTCCGCGCTGTGATCGCGGGGGCAGCATCGCTTCCTGTTTCGAGCTTGCCGAACACATCCTCGTCGTTGACTAACTCTCGTTGCAAGATCGACGTGATCTCGAAACGCTCGGTCATGATGTCGTACGCTACCAGTCGCTTCGCGTCGGCGTCGTCCAGCGCGCGCTCGAGTTTGGGGAGGTCAGCGGATTGAATGATCCACGGCTTATCGACGAGCACGCTCAGGCCGGCTTCGATCGACGCCGCAATGCGATCGATCTTCGGCCGGTTGCGGCCGCTCATGATGACAACGTTTCCCGGGCGCTCGCGCAGCATGCGGTCGAAGAAGCCGGGACCAGTGTGCAGTTCGATCTCCCAGGCGGTCGGATTCTCTTTGCGCGCGTTGAACAATGTGATGCGTTGCAGATAGTCGAGCACGTCCGGCCCGACGGGTGCGTAGACCGAAACTTGTTGCGCAACCCCCGGATACATGTCCTTCTGGACCAGAGAGGCGTGGAAGTGCCCGGGGTCGAGTACGATGAGTCGGGATTGGGGCATAGGTTCAGGCGCAGGCGTCACTCTAATCCGAAGTTCTGGCCCCATGCCGGCAGCACAGTCTCTACGCCGAACGCCTGCTGGATAGCGGTCTGCAATGCCTCGGCGCCTTCGGGCTCTCCGTGCACCAGAAACACCTTTTTCAGCGTTCCCGCGAGCGGCTTCATCCAGGCGAGCAGTTCGGACTGGTCAGCGTGGGCGCTCAAGGCTTGCAGACTTTCGATGGATGCGCGCACGCGAATGGGCTCGCCGAAGACCTTGACCTCGGGCCACCCGTCGAGCAGTTTCCGTCCCAGCGTATCCACGGCCTGATAGCCGGTAATGAGAACCGTGGTGCGCGGATTGTCGAGGTTGTTGCGCAGATGGTGCAGAATGCGGCCTGCCTCACACATGCCCGAAGGAGAAATGATGATGCAGGGGCCCTTCAAGTCGTTCAGCTTTTTCGATTCGCTGGCTTCCTGGATGTAAGTGAGCCGCTTGAATCCGAACGGATCGTTGCCGTTGTTGAGAAACTGGCGGGTGTGGTCGTTGAAGCATTCCGGATGCTTACGGAAAACCTCGGTTACGGCAACGGCCAGCGGGCTATCCACGAACGCCGGAATGTTGGGTATGCGGTTTTCGTCCGATAACTCATGCAGCAGCAGCGCCAATTGCTGTGCTCGCGCGACCGCGAACGCAGGTACGATCAGCTTGCCACCGTGCGCCGCGGTGCGATTCACGACTTCGGCCAGCTTTTCCTTGACCAGGCCTTCATCTTCGTGCGACCGGCCGCCGTAGGTGCTCTCCATAATGAGGTAGTCGGCCGGAGGCGGAGGATCCGGATTGCGAATGATCGGCAGATTCGGGCGGCCGACATCGCCCGAAAACAAAAGGCGTACCTCACGGCCGTTTTCCGTTGAGCGCAGCAGGATCGTAGATGATCCCAGAATGTGGCCGGCGTCATGCGCTTCGTAGGCCAGTTTCGCGCTCAGGGTTTTCGGCGTGTAATATGCGACCGGCTGGAACAGCGGCAGCGTTTGCTGGGCATCTTCGGTTGTGTAGAGGGGATCGATCTCGTCCTCACCGCGATACTGCCGCCGCTTGTTCAGGAACTCGACGTCTTTCTCCTGAATGTGCGCGGTATCGAGCAGCATGGGATGCGCCAGGTCGGCGGTGGCGGGCGTGGTGTAAATCGGACCTCTGAAGCCGTTCTTCACCAATAGCGGCAGGTTGCCCGAGTGGTCGATGTGCGCGTGCGAAAGGATCACGGCGTCGATCGACGAGGGCGGGAACGGGAAATGCCGGTTCCGCTGCTCGGCTTCCTTGCGGCGGCCCTGGTACATTCCGCAATCCAGAAGATAGCGTTTGCCGTCTGCTTCCAGATGGTGCATGGAGCCGGTGACCGTGCGGGCGGCTCCCCAGAAAGTGAGTTTCATGCGAAATTTCCTATCGCGCCCACGGAGCTAAGGGATTTGCCTCATACTGACCGGCGGCTGCACGGGCGATGCTGCTGATGTGGTGCGAAAAGCGCTTGCATTCGGCGTAATTTTGCTGGCTCTCGCCCCCGCCGCACATCTGGCGTGGGTGGCGCGCGAGATGCCGCATTTTGGGCACCTTCATGACGATAGCATCTATTTCGTTTGTGCCAAATCGCTGGCCGAAGGCAGAGGCTACCGGATCCTGAGTCTGCCCGCCGAGCCGTACCAAACCAAGTATCCACCGCTCTGGCCGCTCATGCTGGCGGGGATCTGGAAACTCGACCCGCATTTTCCTGAGAACCTGCGGTGGGGAATGGCGCTTGCGTGGACGGCCTTGCCCGCGTTCGTAGCGCTGGCCTGGTGTTGGTTCCGGCGCAACGGATTTAACCGGCGTGTCGCGACCGTGTTGTGCGCAGTGATCGCGGTGAGCCCGTGCCCGATCGTGCTGAGCGTGGGGATGATGAGCGACCTCGTTTTCTCGGCGGCCCTGCTGATGGCCATCCTGGCCATCGAGGCGGCGGATCGCAGCACGTGGCGCGCTTTCGCAGCGGCGTTGCTGGCCAGCGTGGCGTACCTGATCAAGACTGCAGCCCTTCCTTTAATCGTCGCCGGCCCATTATGGCTCATGATGCGCAGGAAGCATCGGGCCGCGATGGTGATGTTCGGCGGCATGTTGCCCGCGGTTGCGGCCTGGATGCTTTGGAGCCGCGCCCATATCTCGCAGTCGCGAGATCTGGTTACGCTCTACTACACGAACTATCTCGGCTATCAGGTCTACAACGTAGGCTGGCGCGATTTGCCGCTGGTGATGTGGAAGAACCTCGACGGTGTATTCTGCGGTGTCGCCGAGTTGCTGATTTTTGATCTGGCTAAGAGTCCGGCGGGGACGTATCTGGCACGGTTTCTGGGGGTCGTGGTGATCGCCGGAACTGTCCGTCTCGCGCGGCGCTCGGGCATGAGTCCTTATCATTGGTTCGCGATGGGATACACGGCGATCCTTTTGGTTTGGCACTTCCCGCCCAACAACCGTTTCCTGCTTCCGCTGTTTCCGTTGCTGCTGGCGGGGCTTATGACCGAACTCGGAAACCTGGCGGGCGTCGTGCGAAAGGAGTGGTCGCGAGGGCGCGGTCAGAAACTCATCGTCGCGGGTCTCTGCGCCGCTGCGGCCGGCATCGTCTTTGTAGGCATCGTCTGGAACGGACGCGCGATCACCCAGGATCTTCCTTCGGTGGTTTCCCAACATCGCGCCGTGCTGGCCAGTAACCGGCGCGCCTTCGCTTGGATCGCTCAAAATGCTCCAGCGGGGAACTTTTACGCTTACGACGACCCGGTGTTCTATCTCTACACCGGACACCACGCATCCAGCCTGCCTGTAGTGCCTCTCCCCTTTTATCGACAGGACCGCGAGAGCATCCTGCGTCCATTCCGTGCCATGCCCGAGTTCGCGCGGGAGCAGCACTTGGACTACGTGCTTTTCACTGCCGCGGATTTCCATAGGGATCTGGGCACGTCCGAGCGCACGGAGGTGCGGCGCATTCTGGCGAACGAGCCGGCGTTTGAGCTGGTTTATCAATCGCCGCTTAGCTCCGTCTTCGCGATCTCGCAGCATCGTGCGATTCCAGACACAGAGCGTGTGGAAATGATCACGTCCCACGACGTAAAAACTGCCCTGCCGCGTGTAGCGACGTCACCTAATTCTTTGGGAATTCAATGAGTTCAGTTCAGTGGCAGAATGCTTGCAATTTCAGCCTGCGAGAGGTGCCTATGTACAATCTCCGCAGTACCGAAGAGCCGTCCACCGAACGGCCCGAGTTTCCCGAATCACCAAGACGGCGTCTGGTCGAGGATGAGCCCGCCGAGCATCGCGCCGGCCATTGGGTCGCCATTTTTTTGCTGGCCATCGCCATTGGCGGCCTGTGCTGGTACGGCTACCCGACCTTGAAACAGGTTCCCGCACTCGTGACGCAGTTCCCCGGTTTGCAGAAGTCCCTGGAAGGGATGAACGCGCGCCTGGGCACGACTGAGTCCGAAATCAAAGCGTGGGGCGCCAGTCACGAACAACTGAAGGATCGGCTCGCGCAGATGGAAAAAACGACTGCATCGGGCATTCAGTCAGCCCGCCGGCAGGCTCAGGCTCTGAGCGAGAAAGTCTATCAGCGCGTACACGGTGAAGTGACTGCGCAAACGCAGGCCACGGACGAGAAACTGGCGCGGCTGGAGTCCGCGAATGAGGCTAACTTCGCGAAGCTCCAAACGGAAGTTGCCAGCTTGCGCGAGGAAACCGCTCGCCAGGCCGAACAGCTCCGTAGCGTGCGTAGTGACGTGGAGCGCGATGGCGCCAATCGCGATCAGCAATTGGTAAGCCTGAATCAGCAGGTAGGCAATGAAGCGAGGGATGTTGAAAGCATCAACAACAAGCTTGCCGTGAAGCGTGTGGATTTCGAAGTCACGCGCAATCACAGCCAGCAACTCACAGATGACCTTTCGCTCGGCATAACGGGCACCGATGTTGCACATCGCCGCGTCACCGGCTGGATGTGGGTGATGCCAGACCGCCGCACCATCCGGCTCGAAAAGCAGGCCGCGCAGCAGCCGGTGATTTGGTATGGCGTCCGCGACGGCAAACGCCGCGAGGTCGTGATCACCAACGTGGCAAAGAATTCCGTCAGCGGCTATGTGCTGCTCCCCGCGGAAAGCAACTCGACGGTCTCCGGAGCCAAGGGCGACTGATCTCTGGACTCCGAGGGAGTGAACCCACGCCGCGGCCGGCTCTCGAAGGAGCGCGCCGCGGCGTTCGTTTTTGTTCCGGCATCTACGGGTTCAGATCGAAGCTGTCAACGGTCGAGCCATCCGGTGCATACGCATCGACGTGCGCCGATTTGCCCGTGACCTTCACCCAGACAAAATTCTCCGTGCTGACGACCTTCTGCGTGATATCCGCCGGAGGCTTACTCACATCGTACAGAGGCGCTCCACCGCCGCCGCTAACCACATAGTGCACGCCGTTCTTCAGATAGTGTTGATAGTTATGGTCGTGTCCGAAGAGCCCCGCGGTAACATGCCGTTTCTCGAATAGCGGCATCAGAGCGATCATTTCCGGGTTGTCCCCTTGCCGCCGCGCAACCGCGGTAATTGGCGGATGGTGCGCCATCACGAAGCGGAATGTGGCGTCCTGATTTGCAGCAAGGTCGTCCTCGAGCCATCGCGTCTGCTCGGCCCAGAAGCTTGCTTTTGCCGTGCTGCTTGCGGCAGCGTTGCCAATGTCACTATTCAAAATCGAGAAGTGCGCCTGGCCCCAATTGAAGGAATAGTAGGGCAAAGCCTGATCAAAAAACTCGTAATACAGGCGATTGTTCCGTTCGTGGTTGCCCAGGGTTGGGAAGAACGCCGTCTTGCTTAAAAGCTCGTGCTCGATGTCGAAGAATACCGGCCATAGCGACGAATCCGCGCCATTCTCTACCATGTCGCCTGATTGGAGAGCAAAATCGGGGGTGCCGTGCTTCACCAGTGCAGCCATGACGCGGCGGTGCACATCGTGGCGCGTCCTGTTGTCGCCGTAAACGACAAATTGGAAATCGGAAGCCTCGAGTGGCGCAGTCTTGAATGAACCGCGGCCTGCCTCAAGCCCCATCGCGTCGTAATAGTACGTCGTACCGGGCTTGAGTCCTGTGTATGTGACCTTTTCGGCACGCAGCACGGGGACGGTCTTGTCGATCTTTCCCGGCTCGGTGCCCAGATTCGCTTCGCCCGACTCGACGATCCAAACCACCGTGGCTGACCTCGGACCGACGTGCACCGCGAATGGGCCGCCCACCAACTTATCGGCGCCAAGACCCGGAAGCAGGCACCCCGGAAAAGCGCAGATGAGTGCCACGAACCTAACCACAGAATGACGAGTATTTCGCATTCGCTCTCCTGGTAATCACGTAACCATATCACGCGCAGATTTCACTCGCGTTACAGAATTTGCGAAGCTGGAAGAATCCATGAAAGCACTTGTTAAGAAGCTAGCCCAGCCCGGCCTTTGGCTGGAAGATGTTCCCGAGCCTCAAATCGGCATCAACGATATCCTGATCCGCGTCAAACGCGCGTCGGTCTGCGGCACGGATGTCCATATCTACAACTGGGATGCTTGGGCTAAACAGACCATCCCCGTCCCCATGGTCATAGGGCATGAATTCGTAGGAGAGATCGCTCAGGTCGGATCGAACGTGTCAGATTTTTTCCCAGGACAGATTGTCAGCGGTGAAGGCCACGTAGTGTGCGGTCACTGCCGGAACTGCCTGGCGGGCCGGCGCCATCTCTGTGCGCACACTAGCGGCGTAGGCGTCAATCGTCCCGGTGCCTTCGCCGAGTACATCGCGGTGCCCATGAGCAATGTTTGGGTGCACTCGCCTCACGTGGATCTTGAAATCGCCAGCATTTTCGATCCGTTCGGCAACGCCGTCCATACCGCGCTTTCGTTCCCGGTGCTGGGAGAAGACGTGCTGATCACCGGCGCCGGTCCCATCGGCTTGATGGCTGCGGCCGTCGCGCGGCACGCGGGTGCCCGCTTTGTGGTGATTACCGACGTCAATCCCTATCGCCTGGAGTTGGCCGGCAAATTAGGCGTCACCCGCGCAGTCGACGTCCGCTCCACGACGCTGGCCGACGTGCAGCGCGATCTCGGCATGAAGGAAGGATTCGACGTTGGCCTCGAAATGTCCGGCAATCCCGCGGCTCTGCGCGACATGATCGCCAATATGAGCCACGGCGGCAAAATCGCCATGCTCGGCATTCCATCCGAGCCGATGTCCATCGACTGGCGCACCGTGATCTTCAGCATGCTCACCATCAAAGGCATCTATGGCCGAGAAATGTACGAGACCTGGTACAAGATGACCGTGATGCTGCAATCCGGCCTCGACATCAAGCCCGTCATCACGCACCGCTTCCCTTATACGGAATACGAAAAAGCCTTCGAGGTGATGCGCCAGGGCGAATCCGGCAAAGTCATTCTGAATTGGGAAATGTGAGCGGCCGCGCGACTATCCCGGCGCCGCCAGCCGAAACGCCACGCGTTTCACTGTTTGACCCGCCGTCGCCGCCAGCAATTCGCGCATCGTCTTTCGCGATACCGGATCGCGCAAATCCGGCGCCAACTCCACCATCGGCTCCAGCACAAACCGCCGCTCGGCAAATCGCGGATGCGGAATCGTCAGCTCGCCGGTTTGCACCACCGCATTCCCGAAAAACAAAATGTCGATGTCTATGGTGCGCGGCCCATTCTCGATCATTCGCCGCCGCCCCAGTTCGCGCTCGATCCTAACGATGCGCCCCAGCAACTGCCGCGGAAACAAATCCGTCTCCACTTCCGCCGCCAGGTTCAGAAACCACCGCTGATTCCGCATCCCCTGCGGCTCCGTTTCATAGACCGACGACAATCGCGTGACGCGCAGCTCGTTTGACTGCAGCCGTTCCACCGCCGTCTGCAAGTTCCTTTCGCGTTCCCCGACATTGGACCCAAGGCCCAGGTATACGATCTTCCCTGGCACCTAGCACCCGGAAACTGACACCTAGAACAGCCCCCCCTGCTCCCCGCTGCGGAACC
>Ga0335069_10001026_pt1 | contig 45017 bp, 42 predicted proteins | sample Lox_Sample_11_FD_206714 | JGI IMG/M metagenome (GOLD analysis project Ga0335069, IMG submission 206714) | Soil microbial communities from Loxahatchee National Wildlife Refuge, Florida, United States - Lox_Sample_1.1 | ecosystem: Environmental > Terrestrial > Soil > Wetlands | place: USA...
GCGCTGCGCCCATGAAGTCCCCCTCGACGTAGCCAGTGAGCTTTGTAGCGCCGGCGTTGCCTTCCACCAGCAGTGACATCCGCGAATCCCGAACGGTCCCGCGGAACTCGCTCAACTTCGAGTTCGACGTTCCATTCAACGGAATCCCTGCGAAAGTGTCCGCCATATCTGCATTTTCGTTACGATTGCGCACCAGCGCTGTGGCTTCGAAGAATCCGCCAGGGGTCAGTGTCACCCCTTTGTAGCGGATCGATGCCGGCTCTTCGAGGGATATCACCCTGTTGTTTTGCTCTTTTAGCGACTCTTCGACGGAAACGACTGAACTCTCAGCCTTTGCCAATTCCGTGCCTTGGGCGCGCAGCGAGTCGCTAACGACGGCGACCGAACTCTTTACGTCGGTGGCCACCGTGCCCGCCTGCACGGCGCTCGCGCGCGCAGCGTTCGCCTGTTCCTTCACCTCCTCCACAGACGTCTGCAACTGCCGCTGCTGCTGCTGCAACTGATTCACGCTATCCAGCAACGATTTCTGCAACTGCTCGATTTGGGCCTGTTGCCGCTGGATCTGCGCTTGCGCCTGATCCAGCCTGTCTTGTAGGTCTTCCAATCTTCCGGAATGCGGTTGCGGAACTGGCTTCTTGGTCGTAATTGTTCGATCTGCCGAGCCGGAGGCAGGCCCGTCAGGTGGATCCGCAGTCTGCGCCGCGACGGGGAACGCGAATGCTCCGGCAAGTGCTACTGCTAAGAGCGCTTTGTTGGTAATTGGTGACATGCCTTGCCCTTTGATGATCTAGCTCACACCCAGTGCGTTAGGTAGTAGATAGCGATAACCACGAAACACGCCGTCGTCTTGATGCAGGTAACCGCGAAAATATCCTTATAGGACTGTTTGTGTGTCAGCCCGCAAACCGCCAGAAGCGTAATCACCGCGCCGTTATGGGGCAGGGTGTCCATTCCTCCGCTGGCCATAGCGGCAACCCGATGCAGCACTGCCATAGGAATATGAGCGGCATTGGCTGCGGCGATGAACCTATCCGCCATGGCCGCCAGGGCGATGCCCATCCCGCCGGAAGCGGAACCCGTGATTCCCGCCAGTACGCTCACGCTGACCGCTTCGTTCACCAGCGGATTGGGAATGTGCGCCAAGGCATCACGAATGACGAGGAACCCTGGCAAGACCGCGATGACAGTGCCGTATCCGTATGCGGATGCCGTGTTCATCGCGGCGACCATGGCTCCTCCGATTGCGCTCTCCGTGCTTTTGGCGAACGAGGCGGCTACCGTTTTCCACGCAAAAACCAGGATCACGACAATGCCTAAGAATAGTGCGGCTTCAATGGCCCAGATTCCAAGCATGTTTGCCATTGGCTGGACAACGGCTTTGGCCGACGGATTCAACTGTACTGTCACAGAATCGCCGTAAAACCTTGGGAGCAGCCGGGTCATCACGATATTTGCAGCGGCAACCACAATCAGCGGCAGAATCGCAATGGCCGGATGAGGCAAGCCTCCCACTTCGAGCGGCGCCGGTTCGTTGGTGTGCCCCTTGCCATAACCTTCACCGGCGGCGCTAGCTCGTACCCGTTGCCAGTGTATATAGGCAACGCCAATTACAAAGATGAAAAGTGAACCGATGGTTCCAAGGACAGGCGCAGCCATGCTGTTGGTCTTAAAGAATGTTGTTGGAATGATGTTTTGGATTTGTGGTGTGCCAGGCAGGGCATCCATGGTGAAGGTGAATGCACCCACGGCAATCGTTCCGGGAATCAAACGTTTTGGGATATTCAGCTTGCGGAACATCTCGGCAGCGAACGGATAAACACTGAAGACCACAACGAAGAGCGATACCCCGCCATACGTCAGTAGCACGCAAACCACAACGATGGCCAACATCGCCCGTGATGGCCCCAGTAGATGAATAAAGGAGTTCACAATCGATTCAGCGAACCCGGACGTTTCGATGAGCTTTCCGAAGATCGCGCCCAGCATGAACGCGGGAAAGTAGTTTTTTACAAAGACCACCATGTTCTCCATGAATACACCGCTGTACGTCGGGAGAACTGAGGGTGGGCTGGTGAAAAGAACGGCAAGGAGAGCCGCGAGTGGAGCAAACAGAATGACACTGAAGCCCTTGTAGGCTACCAGCATCAAGAAACAGAGCGCGGCGATGCAGACGATCAGATTCATAGCTTTCCCACGTTGTGATGGCAATTCGTGCACCAAAGGGTGTCATCAAATCGATAGCCAAGCCAGAAGGCCTTTATTCCGATGCTTTCACTACTTCCGGCAAACCAAGGGAGAGAGCTGCAGCATTTGCCGCAGCCCACGGATGCGTGGAGCATTTCAGTCAGGGATGTTGTCGAGATGGCTCATATAAGGCACCCATGACTGAGCCGCCCCGCAGCGTCTTTATCCCGGTCCGCAGCTGATTCTAGAGTTCTCCTGAGTTTCTAAAAGCTCGCTGGTCTCGCCGGTAAAGGCCGATGCATTGGCCCGATGAGTGCATTCCTGTGTGTTGGTTTTTCGTGAGATAGCCGTAGAGTGTGACGAGACTATCTCCTCCAGGAGAGTTATTCATGTCGAAAGTCATCAGTGCGGAACAGGCAGCAGCATTCATAAAGGATGGTGCCACGCTCGGCGCCAGTGCACTTCTGATTTCAGGGTGGCCTGAAGAGCTTGCCATCGCGATTGAGAAGAAGTTTGTCGAAACCGGCCATCCTGCCGGCCTTACGATCGTGCATGGCTCCGGAATCGGCGATTGGAAGACGCGGGGGATGCAGCATTTCGCTCATCCCGGACTGGTGAAGCGTTGGATTGGCGGGCACACCGGGGTGGCCCCTGCCATGGGCAAGATGATCCTCGATGGTGGCTGCGAGGGCTACAACCTTCCGCAAGGCGTGGTTTGCCAGTTGTGGCGCGAAATTGCGGCGCACCGGCCCGGTCTGATCACCAAAATCGGCTTGGGCACGTTCGTGGACCCCCGTCTGGAAGGCGGAAGGATGAACCAGCGTACCACCGAGGATTTTGTCAAAGTCATTCAGTTGGAAGGCCAGGAATGGCTGTTTTATCCGGCTCTCAAGAAGATTGATGTGGCCATCATCCGCGGCACGATCGCTGACGAAAATGGCAATCTTACCGAAGACCTGGAAGGCGCCCTACTCGAGTGCTTGCCGCTTGCCCAGGCAACGAAAAACACTGGCGGCATCGTGATCGCAGAGGTCGAATACCTGGCCCAGAGCGGATCCCTGCATCCCAAGCGGGTGCGGGTTCCAGGCGTTCTGATTGACTATCTGGTGATCGCGTCCGAAGAACACCATTGGCAGGCGGCCGGCACGCGTTTCAATCCGGCATTCTCGGGTGACATTCGGGTCCCGGTCGGCGCGGCAGCGGAGATGCCGCTGGACGAGCGTCTGATCATCGGGCGCCGCGCGGCAATGGAGTTGGAGCCTGGCTCAATCGTGAATCTCGGTATCGGCATGCCCGAGGGCGTCGCGGCGGTTGCCGGAATGGAACGCGCCGCCGACCTGATGACGCTGACCACAGAGATCGGCACAATCGGGGGGGTTCCCGCCGGCGGCGAAAACTTTGGCATGTCCTTCAACGCGCAAGCCTTCGTCGAGCAGCACGCTCAATTCGACTGGTATGACGGCGGCGGGCTCGGCCAGGCCTTTCTTGGCGCGGCCGAAGTGGACTCCACCGGCAACGTGAACGTCAGCAAGTTCAAAGGCAAGTCCGTGGGTTGTGGCGGCTTCATAAATATTACGCAGAATTCAAAGAAGGTCGTCTACTGCGGGACCTTCACGGCGGGTGGGCTGAAGGTCGCAGTGGAAAACGGCCAGCTAGTCATCAAGCAGGAGGGCAAGGGCAAGAAGTACGTCAAGAAGGTCGAGCAGGTGACTTTCAGTGGCGCTTACGCGGCCGCTACTAGACAGCCGGTGTTATTCGTAACTGAGCGGGCTGTGTTTGAGCTGCAGGATGGCCAAGTCACGCTAATTGAAATTGCGCCAGGGATCAACCTCGAAAAGGACATTCTGGCGCAGATGGAGTTCATGCCCCGGATCTCTCCGAATCTGAAACCAATGCTTGCGGGCATCTTCCAGCCTAAGTGGGGAGGGCTTCGTCAGATCATCGAGGCAAAGGGCCATGTAGTTCCAGGGACCAAGGCGGCGTGATACAACCATCCGGTGAGTTTGCCGGCAAAATGAGAGGAGTAGACGTGACTCGAGAACAGTCCGCCTTCGCGAATGTCAAAGGCGCAATTCGCGAACTTAGAAGTGGGCGCATGATCGTCGTCGTTGACGATGAGGATCGCGAGAACGAAGGCGACCTGATGATGGCGGCGGAAATGATCACGCCGGAGGCCATCAACTTTATGGCTACCCATGGACGAGGTCTGATCTGCCTGGCCTTGACTGGGGCAAGGCTCGACGAGCTGAGGCTCGGCCCAATGGCGCCGGGCGACACTGCGTTGGGGGACACGGCCTTCACGGTCTCGATTGATGCCAAGGGACATGGCGTCAGCACGGGCATTTCGACCCGTGACCGCGCGCTGACGATTCGGGCCGCCATCGATGCACATAGCGCCCCGGGTGACTTTGCGCGGCCGGGCCACGTTTTTCCGCTGCGATCCCGCATTGGCGGGGTCTTGGAGCGCCGCGGTCACACTGAGGCGGCAGTCGATTTTGCGCGCCTTGCGGGATTGCACCCTTCCGGAGTGATCTGCGAGATTCTCAACGAAGATGGCAGCATGGCGCGGGTGCCCGACCTCGCCCGGTTCTGCAAGCTGCACGGGCTCATAATGATCACAGTCGCCGATTTGGTAAGGTACCGGCTGGAATGGGATCGCGAGATTGCGAACCATAGAGGAGAACTCACTGCCGCCGAAGTCGAGAATTTAGTACCGGAAATCGGAAGTCGCCCACTGTCGGTTCCTTGGCAGTAAGCTCTCTGATCCCTGTGCGGCAACGCGGGATCCGAGTGACGTGCCCGTGATTAGAACGACAATGCACGAACGCAGCCTGGTGGAGGACATCAAGAGATTACCGTGCGCTGGTTCAACTTACCGAAAGAGAAAGTTGATTAGGATGCTTTGTATGTGGATATCGCGCTTTGCTTCTTCACAACGAGCAGTATCGGCCGTTATCGTAGCAGGCTGGCTCGTTTGTGCTTCGCAGCCTGCCAATAGTGAGCGGCAACAGCCGCAATCAAACTGGACTAGTCCTGATGCGCCGTGCGCGAACTTTAACAATTTGCGAAACCCTGTTCGGCGGGATATCGGCGTTAAGATCGACGCGGCCGAGCCGTGGGCGGATGGATTCCGCCGCGCCCTACGTTTCTGGAACACCGTCTTGACCGCGAACCTGCACGAAGAACCCGACCTCAGCGTTTGCAGCATACGAATTATCGATGGCAACCCTGGCATTTTGGATCAGGCGGTTGCGGCTCGTTCGCAAATGACGGATTGGGCCAATTTTCGCGGAAAGATTGCTGTCCGCAGCGTAGCAGCGAAGGGGATGAACAGTGCTGAAATCTATGCCGCAGCCATTCACGAAATTGGTCACATGCTGGGTCTCAAACACAATGCGAACATCCACTCGGTCATGTACTTTCTCGATGTCGAGGGCAGCGAAGTTCTCGACAGTAGAGATATCTCGGACCTGAGCCGGAACCATGAGCTGCGGCCGGCAATTTTCGCAAGTGATTTTGTGCCAATCCACGAGAGTTCAAGGAAGTAGAGAATCATGGCAGAGACTGCGACCCACTCCGTGCGCCCGACACAGATCGCGAATAACATTGGGATCGCGACCCTCGACAATCCACCAGTTAATTCGCTCGGCAGAGACGTTTGCGATAGGCTGCTCGAATCCTTCGACGACTTTGAGAAAGCCAGTGTCCGAGTTGTCATCATTGCCGCGAATCCAAACACCAAGATTTGGTCTGCCGGTCACGACATCCGCGAGATACCACTCGACGGACAGGACGCCGTGACTTGGACGACGGGATTTGAACGAGTCCTCCATCGCGTTAGGAACTGTTCGGCGCCGGTGATCGCCATGCTTCACAGCAGCGTCTGGGGCGCGGCCTGTGACTTGGCCGTGACCTGCGACCTCGCAATCGGCACACCCAGGACGACCTTCGCCATCACTCCTGTAAAGTTGGGGATCTCCTACAACACGGCAGGGATGTCGCATTTCCTTGGGGCCTTGCCCCTGCACATCATCAAAGAGATGGTCTTCACGGGCAATCCCCTCTCGGCGGAAGACGCCTATCGTCTCGGGCTGCTCAATCGCCTCGTGAGCCCCGAAAAGCTGGAGGCGACGACGATGGAAATCGCCGAGACAATCGCCGGCCGCGCGCCTCTGGCGGTATCGGTTGTCAAGGCCGAGCTGAACAGCCTGAGTAGGGGCGTCCCCATGAGCGCCGATGAGTTCGAGTTTATTCAAGCAGCACGGCGGGCCGCATTTCGTAGCGATGACCTCAAAGAGGGCGTCCGGGCGTTTTTTGAGAAGCGAACGCCCGTCTTCCAGGGCAAGTGATCGCGGGAGGTAGCGGGGAAACGATTGAATCGTGATCAACCAGTTCTCCCCGGCTACGCCGGATGAATTGATGGTCGCGGTTCGGCGCCTAGGAGGGAGCGTCATCATGATCGAGAAAGACCTGAAAGTCCTGGACGATTTCCCGCCTGACAGTTACGACTCCTGGAAGGCGCAGGCGGTGGCGGACCTGAAGGGGGTGCCTTTCGAAAAGAAAATGATCACCCACACCTATGAGGGCATTGACATCCAGCCGATCTACACCCCGGAGAGCTGGCCCTCCGCGAACGACCCGTCTGGCTTCCCGGGCAGTCCGCCTTACACGAGGGGAACGACGCCGCTGGGGCATTCCGTGGACGGCTGGGACGTGCGGCAGGAGGTGCTGCATCCGGAGCCGACCGAGGTCAACCGGATCGTGCTCGAGGAATTGGACAACGGCGTGACCTCCATCGAGCTGAAACTCGATGCGGTGGCTTCCGCCGGACTCGACGCCGACGATCCGGAATCGGTCGAGCTGTGCGGTCGCGACGGGGTCATGGTGTACAGCTTGGGTGATCTAGACGAAGCCCTCAAAGACGTCCAGATGGACGTCGTGCCGGTCTCCCTGGAAGCCGGCGCTGCCTTCCTGCCGGCAGCGGCCTTGCTGGCCGCGTTGTGGGACGAAAGAGCCCTCGAAGGTTCGAAAATACTGGGCGCCTTCAACGCGGACCCGCTGGGTACATTGATGCGCGATGGCGCCCTGCTGCAGCCACTGGATGTGGCTCTCCTGCACATGACCGACCTAGCGGCCTGGACGACACGCCACCTTCCAAACGTGAGCTCCATTCGAGTGTCGACCGCCGTTTATCACAATGCAGGCGCCGATTCGGTCCAGGATCTGGCATTCGCCATGGGGACTGCGGTCGAGTATCTGCGCGGCATGACCGCCGCCGGTCTCGAGTTCGACGCGGCAGTCAGGCAAATCGCCTTTTATGAGACCGTTGGATGCAGGTTTTTCCAGTCGATTGCCAAGCTCAGGGCGCTGCGAAAACTCTGGGCCAAGGTGATCGAGGTTTGCGGCGCCAACGTGAATGCCGCATCCGGCCTGCGGTTGATCGTCGAGACCAGCCGGCGCGTGATGACCCACCGGGATCCCTGGGTCAACCTTCTCCGCAATACTGCCGCATCCTTCACGGGCGCAGTGGCCGGAGCCGACGCGATCATCACGCTTCCCATGGACGCCGCGGCAGGGCTGAGCGTCGAATCCACTCGGAGATTGGCCCGGAACACTCAACTGATCCTGCAGGAGGAATGTCAGCTCAATCAGACCGTGGACCCGGCAGGCGGCTCATGGTTTCTCGAGAAGCTCACGGACGAGATGGCCGAGAAGGCATGGTCTCTGTTCCGGCAAATAGAGGGCCAGGGAGGAATGATCAAAGCGGCGGCAAGCGGCTGGATAAGCGATCAGATCCGGGCGATCGAGACGCGGCGCGAACAGGACATCGCGACGCGCAAGGCGGCAATCACCGGGGTGAGTGCCCATCCCGACGTCTTCGAGAAGGAGCTCAGTCGCCCCACTTCGAATTACCCCGAGTTGCGCGCGAAAGCAGCCGGAAGGCTTGTGAAATGGCGCCAAGAACGCCGGCAAGGCAACTCCGTCGCGGACCTTGGCGCTGTCGTGGCCAAGTCACACCGCGGCAACGGCGAGCTGATGGCCACGGCTGTCCAGGCGGCGCGAGCGGGAGCGACGATCGGGGAGATCGCAGCGACCCTTGCCGGACCGGAGGCGAATCGCCAGGGTGAATCCACGACACCGCTGGCCGCCCATCCCTACGCAGCCGCGTATGAGCAATTGCGCGACATGGTCGATGCCTACGCGAAGACGCATGGAGACAAGCGGCCAAGGGTCTTCCTTGCCAACATGGGGACGCCAAACGAGTTTCTCGCTCGCGCTAACTACGCACGGGATTTCTTCGAGGCGGGTGGCTTCGAACCCGTGGATAATGGCGGCTTCACCGACGCGCATGTCGCCGCCGCCGCATTTGCTGCGTCCCACGCAGAGATCGCCGTCATCTGTTCTACCGACGCTCGCTACGCAACCGATGTGGAACAAGTCGCGCCCAAGTTGGTGGCCGCCGGGGCCAGAACCGTCGTGCTGGCCGGGAACCCAGGCTCGAACGAGGCCAGGTACCGCGCCGCCGGAGTGAACCAGTTCATCTTCATCAAATGCAACGTTTTCGAAATCGTTCGCTCGCTGCTTCATCAGGAAGGAGTCTTGGCATGAATAAGATCCCAAACTTCGAAGACATCCCCTGGAACGGCGGGCCGGAGGTCGATAACCGATTAGCCGCCTGGCGCGCCCGCGCAGTGGCTCAATCGGGCCATTCACTGGATCAGCTCGCCTCGTACACGCCCGAGCAGATTCCCATACAGCCCCTCTACACCAGTGCCGATCTTGAAGGGCTAGAGCACCTGCGCACGATGCCCGGGGTTCCGCCCTTCTTGAGGGGCCCTTACTCTACGATGTACGTAGGTCGGCCGTGGACCATCAGGCAATATACCGGCTTCTCGACGGCGGAGGAATCCAACACCTTCTATAGGCGCAACTTGGCGGCCGGTCAGAAGGGCCTGAGCATCGCCTTCGACCTGGCCACTCACCGCGGCTACGATTCGGACAATCCTCGGGTCGCCGGCGACGTCGGCATGGCGGGCGTGGCAGTCGACAGCATCCTCGACATGAGGATCCTCTTCGATCGTATCCCGCTGGACCGCATGAGCGTGTCGATGACCATGAACGGGGCCGTGCTGCCAGTACTGGCCTTGTACATCGTTGCCGCTGAGGAGCAGGGGGTGAAGCAGGAGCAGCTCTCGGGAACCATACAGAACGACATCCTCAAGGAGTTCATGGTCCGTAACACCTACATCTATCCGCCGCAACCCAGCATGCGACTGATTGGGGATATCTTCGCTTATACGAGCCAACATATGCCGTTGTTCAACAGCATCAGCATCAGCGGCTACCACATGCAGGAGGCGGGCGCCACCGCCGACCTCGAGCTGGGCTACACAATGGCGAACGGGCTTGAGTATCTAAGGACAGGCTTGAGTGCGAGCCTGACCATCGACCACTTCGCTCCGCGGCTATCCTTCTTCTGGGCTATCAGCAAGAACTTCTTCATGGAAATTGCCAAGATGCGCGCCGCGCGGTTGCTCTGGGCGAAGATAGTCAAACAATTCGGCCCTCACAACCCCAGGAGCATGGATCTTCGCACCCACTGCCAGACGAGCGGATGGACCCTGACCGCACAGGATGTTTACGACAACGTCATCCGCACCTGCATCGAGGCGATGGCCGCGACCCAGGGCCACACCCAGAGCCTGCATACGAATGCATTCGACGAGGCCCTGGCGCTGCCGAGCGATTTCTCCGAACGCCTGGCGATCAACACCCAGGAGTTTCTTCAGGAAGAGACCGATACCGATTCGGTCATCGACGCCTGGGGCGGCAGCTACTACGTGGAGCGACTCACGCACGAACTTATTCACAAGGCCTGGGCTCACGTCGTCGAGTGCGAGCAGGTCGGCGGCATGGCAAAGGCTATCGAACAGGGCATTCCCAAAAAACGGATTCAGGAAGCCTCGGCCCGGACGCAGGCCCGGATCGACTCGGGAGCCCAGGTCATCGTCGGATTGAACAAATACGTCCTGGACAAACAGGAGGCGATGAAAGTCCTCAAGGTAGACAACTCTGCCGTTCGGCAGGCACAGGCAAGGCGGCTTGCGCAGCTCAGGTCCGAGCGGGATGAAGCGAAAGTCTCGTCGGCGCTGGACGCGCTTACCGAGTGTGCCCGCACAGGGAAAGGGAACCTCCTCGATCTGTCGGTTGAGGCGGCGCGCGCCAAAGCAACGGTGGGTGAGATCAGCTTCGCCTTGGAAAAGGTCTTCGGCCGGCATAAGGCCGAACAGGAACTGGTCACGGGGATCTATGCGCAGACTTACGGAGCGAGGAAGCCGGCGATCCTCGCCGTGCAGGACAAGCTCGAGCAGTTCGTGAAGAGTCAGGGTCATCAGCCGCGCATCTTCATCTGCAAGCTCGGTCAGGACGGGCATGACCGTGGCCAAGAGGTGGTCGGAGCGGCTCTCTCGGATCTCGGATTCGACGTGGTCCTTGGCCCTTTGTTTCAGACGCCCGAAGAGGCCGCGCGCCAGGCAGTTGAGGAACACGTCGATATCGTCGGACCAAGTTCGCTTGCCGCCGGTCACCTGACTCTGGTGCCCGCACTTCGCCAGGCCCTCACGAAATTGGGCCACGAAAACATACCCATCATAATCGGCGGCGTCATTCCACCGCAGGACTACGACGAGCTCTACCGGGACGGGGTTCTTGCCATTTTCGGACCGGGTACGGCCATCCCCACGGCTGGGCTCAAAATTCTGGAGATTCTGGAAAACGCTCTAACCGCAATGGAATCACGTTAGGAAGGAGGATGTAAGGATGCGCCCACCTGCGCTGTCCCTCAATCAACTCGCGCGGTTGCCCGCGGTTTACCGGGCGGTGATCCCGCCCGCCTACGAAGACCGGCAAGGCCACATGAACATGCGCTGGTACCTGGCCCTTTACGACGAGGCGGGGGACGCGATGTACCCAATGCTCGGGCTAACCGCGGATTACTTTGCGTCGTCGGGCGCGGGCGGCTTCGATCTTGAGCATCACCTTTGGTATCCCTCTGAAGTGCGCATCGGGGACAGCGTGGTGATCAGGGTCCGCATGCTGGCCCGGAGCGCGAAGCTTTTCCACTACATGATGTTCATGGTAAACGAGACCCGGGGCGTGCTCTCCTCGCTTTTCGAGTGCGTGCACGCTCACGCCGACCTCAGAACCCGTCACACCTCCCCCCTCCCGGCCCAAGTGGCGGCCCAGATCGACGCCCTCATTGCCGAACACGGTTCACTGACCTGGCCTGCGCCGGTCTCGGGGTCCATGGGCCTTAAAGCAGCCTCCGGCTAGTAAACAGAGACCTCCCAATGGGGACGCAACAACTGCATGTTCGGCAAAAGTAGAGGGCACGTCCCGAGAACTGCATCCGATCCTACAGCGTCAATGGCCAACGCGCCAATGCCAACTACTTCACTGTGGACGGGTCAGCGCCAATTTCGGCGTCACCGGCTACTTCCCGCTGGTGCAGGCCGCCGGAGGAGCATTGTCGGCTCTGAGCGTTTCAGGCGGTTCAAACAGCCTGGTCTCGGTGGACGCCATTCAGCAATTTCGCTTGAAAACATCCGCTCGCTCCAAATTCCGACGCACACGCTGCGGACAGATCTCAATTGTCACAGGCTCCGGAACAAATGGCTTGCATCGCACGGCCTTCGAATACGGTGCGACTCGGACTTTGACATCCGACACACATTCACCAGCGGCGTGACTTACGAGTTGCCCGCGCCCGGATGGAACAACGTTAGCCATGCCGCGTTAGGTGGCTGGTCGGTGGACACATTCGTCTTCGCGAGGACGGCTCCGCTAGCGGGCTGGTTAGCAGAATTGTGTTCGGGAACGGCATCGCTTTGTATCCGCGCCCGAACGTAAAGCCAGGAGTGCCGCCGGTGTTGCATGGGACGAGATATCCTGGCGGCAAGATTTTCAAAAGGCAGCTTTCACCGCGCCACCCACCTTAGCGACCTGACGAGCCCCCTTTTTCGGCCAGTCGACCCAAACGCTCGCGAGCACCCTCGGCTCCGGCGGCCCAATGGGCGCTTCAACCCCTGTGTCCCAGTAAGACGAATCGCCAGCGTACGTCGTAAGGACGATGATTCGTGCTTTGGGGAATTCATCCGGATCGCAATAATCGCGTCAAACCATTAATTTCAGGCATTTGCAGGTCCATAAGCGTGATGTCTGGACGGCATTCCCGGAATTTGGAAATGGCATCACGCCCGCTGGACGCTTCAGCCACCAATTTGATGTCCGACTCAGGAAGAAGGAGCGTCGCGATGCCTACGCGCATCAAATGATGGTCATCGACCGCCAGAACCCGAATTGGAGACGGATCGCTGCTCAGGAATTTGTCCCTACCTTCCCCGTGAAGAGGCGAAGACGCCGAGGGGCGTGCGTCCCGTAAGCGGCCGACGCGGGGATCGTCAACTTGACCTCCGTGCCAGCCCCGTGCTCGCTCCAGGCCTCCAGTTGTCCGCCGATAGCCTTCGCGCGCTCGCGCATGCCTGTAAAGCCGAAATGTCCGGCACGTCCTTCCTGACTGAGCACATGCGCACCAATGCCGATTCCATCGTCCCGCACCAGGACGAGAAGCTGCCGCGCATCATAACGGATTTCCACTTCGATTTGCCGCGCCCGAGCGTGATGGAACGCGTTGCGCAACGCTTCGCCCGCAATCCGGTAGATCTCGTTCCGTAGGTTGGGCGGCAGGTCTTGTGGCGCACCTGCCACCTCCACCGAAAAAAAAGGCGCCTCTCCGTTGGCAGTTCTTTGGTGCGCCGCCAGTTCCCGACCCACTACCTCAACAGCCTTCGCCAGGTCATTCTCAGGAACTGCAGACGACCGAAGATCCTGCACCGCATCGCGCGCCTCAGTGATCGCCTGAGCGGCGTCATCGATCGCACTCTCCAATATTTGTTTGGCATCCGCGGCGCGCCCCGGAAGCAGGTTATGGGCCACTTGAAAGCGCGGCAACAGCCCGTGGAAGCTTTGCAACAGCGTATCGTGCAGATCCCGGGCAACGCGCAGGCGCTCATCAATGCGTCCTTCCAGGTTCGCGTTAAATTCACACGCGAGCTGATGCAGACGAAGCATGTACACGCCCCAGAGCGCCGCAACGAAGGTGATCACGCACAGCACTCGAAACCAAGTCGTCTGATGATATGCCGGGGCGATGGAAAAATCCAACGTGTCGCCAGTTTCGTTCCAGACGCCGCTGTTGTTGCAGGCCGTCACGCGAAACCGGTAATTACGCGGCGGGAGATTCGAGTACTCCACTCGGCGCTGATTGACGACCTCTCTCCAGTCCTTGTCCTGCCCCTCAAGCTTGAATCGGAAGTGCAGCTTCTCCGGGACAACCAGGCTCAGCGCGGTGTACTCGATCGCCAGATCGTGGACCCGCGGAGGCAGGCGCACACAGCGCGGGGAATCGTACTTCTTGCCATCGGCGGTGATTTGCTCAATGTGTACCGCCGGCGGGAGCGGGTTCGACGGAAGATGGCGCGGATCGATGATGCTGACGCCGTCCAGCGCCACAAACCACAGCTTTCCGTCCATCGACTTAACGACCTTTGGGCCGTACCTGCCAGCTGTGGCACGGCTCCTCACTCCGTCGGAGCTGTCGAAAACCGTCGTTTGCAGGATGCGTTTCGAATCGTTCACCCACGCCTCCAACTCCGAACGTCCGAGTCGCACCAGACCGCAGGGCATGTACAACCAAAACGCATGATCATTGTCTTCCATCACCCACTGAATGGCATCGCAGGGCAGATGGTTCTTGCTGTTCAGCGTTGAGACGCGACCGTCTTTCACCCGGCTGAGGCCGCCCTCGGTCGCGGCCCACACAGCACCGTCGGAAGAGAGTTGAAAACCGCTGACCCGCCCATTGCCAAGCCCGTCAGCGGCGCTATAGGAAGCACGGACCTCACCGTCCTTCCAGGAGGCGATTCCACCATCACTAAATCCCAGCCACAACGCCCCGTGTACGGGATCTGCCACCAACGCCGTCGCCCCGCGCTTCTGTCCGAACTGTGCCCAGGGGATATGTTGAACAGGGCCGTCTGGCATCCAACAAAACAGGCCCTCATCGTTATTACTGATCCAAACTCTCCCCTGGCCATCCCCGGTCATGGAAAGTATATTGCCGCCCGGGACGCCGGGAACTCGGGCAAATCGGCCACCGTCGAAATAAAAGACGCCTTCTCGAGTCGAAGCCCAGAGCCGTCCCCGTTTATCGTGCGCCAGCGACAGGGGAGTACCCTGGAGTCCGCTATCCGCAATTTTGGTCACGGCCGCGCCGATTGCGATCTCTAGCTTAGCTGGGCGGCTGCTCGGGTCCGCCGCTTTTCGCTGACCATAATTGGTCACATGGCCGTTCTGCCACCGATCCAGCCCCTCCGCCGTTCCGATCCAAATACTTTCGTCCAGTGTCTCTTCCACCAGGTAGACCGCGGAATTTGAAAGGCCCTGGTTTAACGAAATCGTAGGCGTCGCGGATTCGCGAAACCGGTCGAGTCCGTCCTGCGTGCTGACCCATACGTCGCCTTCGCGGTCTTCAAAAATACTCTTTACGACATCGCCGGAAAGACCGTCTCTAGCTGCGAATCGATCAATCCTGCCCTGATGAAGGTGCACTAAACCTTGCACGGTGCCGACCCACAGACTGCCGTCCCTGCTCCGGAACAGGCAAGTGGGCCTGAGCTGTCCGGCAAGTCCAACAGGCGCATAGCTCTCAATTTTCCCGCCCGCAAGTTGTTTCAGCCCTTCGATTGAGCCCGTATTCGGACTGCCGCCAAGGACAGCGGTCGCCATCAAGAGTGTGCCGCTATCACTCTCGCTCAGCGCCCTGGCTTCAACTCTCGCATCAGCAAACGCGTAGTGGTCTCGCGGTCCCTGCGCCCATCGCCATACCCCCGTTTCAGCGGACACCCAGAGAGTTGCGCGGCGGTCCACGTACAAAGCGATCACGGAATCGCCGAACGCCGCTGCTCCGCCGCAGTTAACCTTTCCGTCCTGAATAGCGCAAAGCCTGCCCGGACCATTGAGCCCAACCCAGACCTTTCCCTCGCCGTCTTGCGCCACTGTCTGAATCATCTGCCCGGCAACTTCGGGATACTTCGTGAGCTTGCCGTCTTTCCAACTGGCAATCCCTTTCCTTGTGGCGATCCAAAGAGTTCCGTCGCGCCCGGCCAGCAAACCCTGGATCAGGTCGTCGGGGAGTTGCTCGCCGGCCGGCGGCTGCCACTGGACGGCCCTAACACCATCGAAGCGGATCAGGCCGAATTCCGTGCCCAGCCACAAATAGCCGTCGGCCGTCTGCGCCATGGAGTTGATGGTGCCTTTGGTAAACCCGTCGCGGATCTTCCACGGCGTATGCGCGTATTGGCTGACGTCGAGCGATGGATCTAGGGCAAATGCGGGGGCACAGGAAGCCAGCAGGAAGGCCATCCAGACGACGGCCTTGATCGGCCGAGCTCCGCCGATGTATTCTGCCTTGAGAACACACATCCCAGCCCGTGCTGCCGAGAGGGCAAAAAACTTGCTTGGAAAAAAGACGGTGGCGTTACGACTATCGGAGACCGCAGCCATCAGCTTTCTCGCGATCACAATATTCAGCTGCGTGCCCGTTTCTCTGCGCGCGCAAGCTGCGGGGGCGCGCATTGCGGGCGCCGTCACCGATGGTACAGGCAGACTCATTGCGGGCGCTCACATCACAATCAAGAATACCGCAACCAACCTCATCAGAGAACTGGTCACGAATGAATCAGGCCTTTACAGCTCGCCCAACCTGTTGCCCGGTCCTTACGCGGTAACGGTTTCAGCGAAGGGCTTCAAGTCCGTGGTTCACAGCGGCCTCACACTAACGGTTGGCGCAGACATTGAAGTAAACTCGAGGTTGGAGATCGGCAGCGCCAGCGAGAGTATCGAGGTGCAGGGCGAGGCGCCGGCAGTGGAAACTAACAGCGCGACTCTAAGCACGGTCGTGGACGGCCAGACGGTTCGTGAATTGCCGCTGAATTCCCGGGACTGGACTCAACTCGCAACTCTGGAGCCCGGCGTGGCGCAGATCCGCACGCAGGATACACCCGCTGACCTCCTTACGCGGGGAAATCGCGGGTTGGGAACTCAGATTACCATTTCCGGAGGGCGCCCCGAGCAGAACAATTACCGCCTTGATGGCATCAGCATCAACGACTACTCTAACGCAGGCCCGGGCAGTGCGCTCGGCAACGACTTGGGAGTTGACGCCATCCAGGAGTTCGCAGTTGTTACCGCGAACCCTCAGGCGGATTACGGCAAAACTTCCGGCGGCGTGATCAACGCAATCACCCGGCAGGGAACCAATACGCTGCATGGGTCCGCTTATGAATTCCTGCGTAATAGCGCACTGGACGCGAGGAATTTTTTCGATCCACCCACGATTCCGCCATTCCGGCGCAATCAATTCGGAGCTGCTCTGGGCGGGCCGATAAGGAAAAATCGGACCTTCTTCTTTGCGGATTACGAGGGGCTTCGGCAAGACCAGAGCGTCACTCAGCTTGCGGTCGTGCCGACACAGGCGGCGCGCAATGGCCAACTTGCCGCCGGAGCGGTAACTGTCAGCCCGCTAGTGAAACCATATCTGGCGTTATTTCCCTTGCCGACGAGCGACATCAACGGCGACACAGGGACCTTCACCTCAATCGATCAGCAGATCGGGAATCAGAACTTCTTCATTACCCGAATCGATCACAACATTTCTTCCACGGATCAGGTGCATGGAACGTACATGTTCGACGGAGGCACGCTCACCTCACCCGATCTTTTCCAAACCGTCGTCTCAGGTACGCTGACCCACCGTCAGCTTGCAACCGCGGAATACACCAAAACCTTCACGCCGGCGGTCGTGAACATTCTGCGCCAGGGCTTCAGTCGTGTATATGCCGATGTAATGAAACCCATGCAGGTCCTGCTCCCTTTTGCAGGTGAGACGAGCAACGGATTTGTGCCAGGCGGCCCCGTTGGGTCCATTGGAGTAACTGGCATCTCCAGCTACTCCGGCGGGCCTGGCGCCGGCGGAGAGATCCGGTACGCCTTTAATTCCAGCCAGACATACGACGATGTGTTCTGGACCAGGGGAATTCACACTCTTAAGTTCGGCGCCAATGTCGAGCGCCTCCAGGACAATGAGCTCGGCACCTCAATGCCGAATGGACAATTCACCTTTACGTCCCTCGCAAATTTCCTGACCGACCAGCCTGCCACGTTCACCGCTGCACTCGCCGGCGGACGGGTCTCCCCATACGACTTTCGTCAGACGATAGTTGGAGCATATTTTGAGGATGCCGCTCGTCTGGCCTCGAATTTGACGATGGATTTGGGCTTGCGATACGAGATGGCGACTGTGCCAACGGAGGTGAGCGGCCGGTTAGCGAGCCTACGCAACCTCACCGACACTGCGCCCCATCTTGGGTCTCCTTATTTCTACAACCCAACGTTTCGAAACTTCGAGCCGCGAATTGGATTCTCGTGGGACCCTTTTCATTCCGGCCGAACTGTTGTTCGAAGCGGGTTCGGCATCTACGACGTTCTGCCCCTCACGTATGAATTCGGGATCGCCGCTTATAGCGTTGCCCCATTCTTCCAGCGCGGAACGATTTCGTCAGGGTTGCCGGCCGGAAGCTTTCCTTCGACAGCGTTCACGCTGCTGACGCCCACTCAACTGAAGTACCTGTACATCGATTCACACTCCAAACGCAATTACATAATGAACTGGAACCTCAATGTCCAGCACGAGTTCGGAAACAATCTGGTCGCAACGATCGCCTATGTCGGTTCTCACGGGGTACATCAGCCATTCCAACTTCAGGATGCGAATATTGTTCTGCCAACTTCCAGCACCTCGGCTGGATATTTCTGGCCTGTTCCGGCAGGCAGCGGTACCCGCTTGAATCCGGATGTTGGACAAATCGCCGCGCTCTTTTGGAATGCAGGCAGTTACTATGACGCACTGCAAACCCATGTCATTCGGCGCATTACCGCAAGCCTCCAGTTCGATGCCTCCTACACCTGGGCCAAGAGTATCGATACCAGTTCCTCTTCCGGCGTTGGAAACCAGTTCCTGAATTCCATACAGAACTTGCCCTGGTTCGATCCGAGCTTGAACCGCGGATTGTCCGATTTCGATATCCGTCACAACGGTGTGTTCGACGCGATTTGGAAGCTTCCAGCCCCGCATGGCGGTGGTAGCGTCCACTGGCTCGCGAGCGGCTGGCAGATTGGCGGAATTTACCATCTCACCAGCGGTCTGCCGTTTACGCCCACGATCGGCGGGGATCCTCTTGGCCTGAAGACCTCGTATCCGTTTGATTTCCCTGATCGGGTACTTGGACCAGATTGCGCGTCGGCCGTCAATCCGGGCAATCCAGTGCATTACATCAATACACAATGTTTCTCGTTTCCAAGCCCTGCCACGCGAATAGGAAACACGGGCCGAAACATCCTGATTGGGCCTGGCCTCTCGAACTTCGATCTCGCGCTATTCAAGAATAATTACTTCGAGCGGATTTCCGAAAACTTCAACGTTCAGTTGCGGGCCGAGTTCTTCAACGTGCTGAATCATGCGAATTTCTCGCCACCAGTCGCTAACAGCACCTTATTTGGCGCTCATGGAGCGCCAGTAACGACCGCCGGATTGATTACCACGACCTCGACATCATCCCGTCAGCTTCAATTCGCTTTGAAAATCGGTTGGTGATCGAATGCAGTTGGCTATGACGCGCCGACGGCCGTGTCTTCGCCGGGATCAAGCTCATCCGCGATCCGGTAGACGGTGACACGATTGATTTACAGGACGAAACGCCCTATATCGAATCGGAGGCCCGCCCTCGGCGCTACTGGCCCTCAAGCTTCAACGCCAGTGCGGAACTACATCCGGATCCGCTGAGTCACCCGGTTCGTCTTGAATACTGAGATGCGCATTTATGACCCGTGACCGTCGCGTCCAGGAGGTACGCTGGATTCCAGCAGGAAACTGGGGTTAACTCCACTCCCGACGCCCGGCCCGCCCGTTGACGGAGTCGAAAGTCCAAATAGAGACGCGTTTTCACTCTTTCGAGTGATTATAGTTCGATGATGCCGCGCTTCAAGCCGATGCTGACGGCATGGGTCCGGTCGTTTGCGCCGAGTTTGTCCAGGATGTTCTTGACACGGCTCTTCACCGTTTCTTCCGTAATGGAGAGCTGCGCGGCGATTTCCTTGTTTGCATTCCCGGCGGCGATCAGTCGCAGCACCTCGATCTCCTTTGCCGTCAAGGTGTCGCCGGCGGTGTGTTCGGCAACGTTTGCGGCGACAGCGGCAGCCATGGCTCTGTGCCCACCATGAACCGCACGGATGGTTTGCACCAGTTCCTTGTGGAGCACGTTTTTTAGCAGGTAACCCTGAGCGCCCGCTTTCATCGCGCGCACCGCCTGTGCGTCGCCGGTGTACGTCGTCAGCACAATGATTCGCGCTTCGGGGAATTCATCGCGGATAGCCAGAATCGCATCCAAACCGCCCATCTCCGGCATCTGTAGATCCATCAGCGTGACATCCGGCCTGCATTCGCGAAACTTGGTGATCGCTTCACGGCCGTTGGATGCTTCGCCCACCAGCTCGACGTCCGATTCGGAAAGAAGCAGCGTCGCAATGCCTGCGCGAATTAGTTGATGATCGTCGACTACCAGCACTCGAATAGGAGATAGATCGGTACTCATTAATTCGTCCCTACGCATCGCGAGAGATCTGTCATCGCAGTATTCTCTCACAAAGCTAGCGCAGGAGCCCGATTCGTGCGGAACCTTCATAACGGCGTCAGGATGTCACTTTGCAGATCGGTGCTGGGCCCTGTCACGCGAAAGCCTGCGCTTTTGCATTATGCTGACTAAGGTTGTCCGTGCAAGACCCAGACGCGCCGCGGCACCATGCTTGCCTCCCACCACCCAGTTACTATCCTCCAGTGCTTTCAAGATATGGTCCCGCTCCGCTTCCTTTAAGGTCACGGGCTCTGTTCGAAGCCGCGTGCAGGATGGCAGCGGCGGTATCTGCAGTACGTCTCCCTTCGTCAGGATCACTGCGCGTTCGATGAAATTCTGCAACTCCCGAATATTTCCAGGCCACGAGTAGAGCATCAGAGTGTCCATAACATCCTCCGAAATCCTCGAGATCTGTTTTGACATGCGGGCGGCGTACTTTTCGACAAAATGCTTAACTAGCATCGGAAGGTCTTCCAGACGCCGGCGTAGCGGCGGCAGTGTGATCGGAAAAACATCGAGCCGGTAATAAAGATCCATTCTGAACCGCTTCTCGGCGGCCAGGGCAGCAAGGTCCTGGTTAGTCGCTGCGACCACACGTACGTCGACGCGACGCGAATAAGTACTGCCCAGGCGCTCGAACTCCTGTTCTTGCAACACGCGCAGCAGCTTCGCCTGCAGGTTCAGGGGAATGTCGCCGATTTCATCGAGGAACAGTGTGCCGCCGTTCGCCGCCTCAAAACGCCCGGCCCGTTCAGTGATGGCCCCCGTGAAAGCGCCTTTCTCGTGACCAAACAGCTCACTTTCCAGCAGGTCAGAAGGAATGGCGGCGCAATTCAGTTTGATCAACGGGCGTCCACAACGGGAGCTGACGTTGTGAACCGCATGGGCGATCAGTTCCTTGCCGGTACCGGTTTCTCCAACGATCAAAACCGTGGAGTCTGTGGGACCGACCAGCGCGACCTGTTCGAGTACCGATTGCAGTGCCCGGCTATTCCCGATGATCTGCTCGAACCGGCGATTCTCGCTCTCCCGTTGCCCGAAATGCCCTTCTGCCAACGATGCCACACGGACCTCCCGGCTTCTCCTGAAATCTACGGAGCTCATGGCTCCAGTGCTGCCCGAACGGTGCCGAGCAACGCTTCATCATCGAATGGCTTTGCCAGGAACTCCACCGCACCCGCTCTCATTGCCTGCAAACGCATCTGTGCATCGCCATGTGCCGTAATGAAAATGGTCGGTATTCGGCAAACCCTAGCGTTCAGCGTATTCAGCAGTTCCAGCCCTGACATGCCCGGCATGCGGATGTCCGCAATCAGACATCCGGTCTGACCCAGCAATCCGGAATTCAGGAAATCTTCTGCGGATGCGAAAGCCCGCGCCTCCAGCCCCGCTTCCTCCATTAGGCCTTGCAGGGCTTCCCGAAGTGATTGATGGTCGTCCACAATTGCCACGAGCGTCCCGTTACCCATACCAACAATCTAAAGAAGGCAAACCCAGTGTTCCAGCTATACTTTTGTGGGCGTCACTATACTTTGGTATAGGTGTGTCGGACCAGGCGCCTTGTTTGTAACGGAGCTAACACGGAAGATGTCACAGCTGGGAGGGCTTTAGCCTTTCCCCCATCCTTACCAAATCAGCAAGGGACTCGGCGTGCATTTTCCGCATAATATGACCGCGATGCATCTTGACGTTGATTTCGCTGGTCGCGAGTTCGAACGCAATCTGCTTGTTAAGCCTTCCCGAGACCACGAGTTGCATCACCTGGCGCTCCCGGGCAGTAAGCGACGCATAACGCTTGCGTAGATCGACAACTTCGGCCTGCTGTTGACGCCGTGCGCGATCGTGTTCCAGTGCCTGCTGAATCGCGTCCAGCAGGTCTTGATCGCGGAACGGTTTGGTCAGAAACTCGACCGCCCCAGATTTCATGGCCTTCACTGACATGGGAATATCACCATGGGCCGTTATGAAGATTATGGGAATTTCCACGCCCGCTTCGGTCAATTTCCGCTGAACATCCAGGCCGCTTTCACCGGGGAGCCGCACGTCGAGAACGAGACAACAGGGCCCGTCGGCGCCCCGCCCGTCGAGGAATTCTTTGGCGCTCTCAAAGGACTTGGAAAGCAGTCCCACGGATTCCAACAGGCCCTCGATCGCGGCGCGCATGCCGGCATCATCGTCGATGATGAATACAGTAGAGTTGTCCGCCACTATTAAGCCTGCGCGTCGACCGTTGTCGGCAGTGTGAAATGAAAAGTCGCGCCGCGTCCCGGGTTGGCCGTCGCCCACAAACGGCCGCCATGCGCCTCCACAATGGAACGGCTGATCGTTAACCCCATGCCGCTGCCTTGAGGCTTGGTGCTGAAGAACGCAGTGAAGATCTGGCCCGCGTTTTCAGCGGGCAGGCCCACGCCGGTGTCACTAACCGAGAACATCAGCTGACCATCCTGGCCCAGTTGCGACTTCACGGTAAGCACTCCGCCCAAATCCTTCATGGCCTCGATGCCGTTGAGCATGAGATTCAGCAATACCTGCTGGAGCTGTACGCGATCTGCATTAGCTTTGGCGCCTTCGGCGGCAAGCTCCGTACGCATGGAAATTGAGTACCGGCTGGCTTCACCGCGCAGCAGGACGAGCATTTCGCGCAGGACTTCGTTCACATCGACCAACTTATTTTCGGGTGGAGTGCCTTTCCTATAGAAGGACCTTAAGTGATCAATGATCTCTGCGGCACGGGTTCCATCATTCACGATTCTCAACGTCGCCTCCCGCGCTTTTTCCACGCCGGGCGGATCGCGCTTCAGCCATCGCAAGCTGGTATTGGCGTTTGTGAGTGCCGCGGCGATGGGCTGTCTGAGCTCGTGAGACAAGGAGGCGGCCAGCTCTCCCATCATGCTGACCCGGTTCAGATGCCGGAGATCCGCCTCTAATTGGCGCAATCGCTCGCGCTCTTGTTCGGCGCGCTTGCGTTCCGTAACATCCACATGCGTACCGGCGAATTCGACGGGTTCTCCGTTTGCATCGAACACCTGATGGCCGACCGCGTGGATGTATCTCAGCATTCCATCAGGCAGCACGATTCTGAACTCGTCGACGTAGTCTCTTCCCTCGTGCAACGACTTCCGGCTGCATTCGGCCACCCTGGCGCGATCCTCCGGATGGACCCGTTGCAGCAGAATTTCGGGGTCCACGGGGCCGCTGTGCGGATCCAATCCCCAGATCCGGAAATTCTCCTCTGAAAAGTACATTGCCTCTCCAGCCTTGTAAGCCCAACTGCCCGTGTGGGTCAGCCTCTGTGCATCCGCAAGGTAAGCTTCGCTGCGGCGCAGCGCTTCCTCGGCCCGCTTTCGGCGCTCGATGTCGGTGCGCGTGCCGTACCACCGCAGAACTCGCCCCTGCTCATCGCGTAGCGGATTGTCTCGGATCAGGAACCAGCGATACCCCCCGTTCTTTCCCCGTATTCGTGCCTCCATCTCAAACGGGGCACCATCGGAACGCGCCCGCTCACGGGCGACCTGTAACTTCTTCAGATCCTCCGGATGAAAGATTCTGGCAACTGAGTCTTTTGATTGAGCCTCTTGCGGAGTAAGGCCGGTGTATTCCAGTTCTCGCAGGTTCGCAAAAACAGGGCTCCAGTCCGCCTCGAAAACAAAGACTTGCTGGGGTATCACATCGATCAGTTGTCGAAGCCCCTCTTCGCTCTGCCGAATCTTTTCCTCGGCCCGCCTTCGGTCCGTGATATCGCGAATGGCGCTGGAAACCAGCAATCCCTCCTCTGTCTCCAGTGGGCTGAGGCTGACTTCTACCGGAAACTCACGTCCATCCTTGTGCAGGCCGTACAGTTCCAGCCCTGACCCCATTGGCCGCGTGCGAGGATCGGCCGCAAAAGCCGCGCGGTGTTCCGGATGTTTACCCCGGAACTTCGCAGGCACCAACATTTCGATTGGCTTTCCCAATACCTCTCGTCGTTCATAGCCAAACAGCTTCTCCAGTTGCAGATTGATCAAAACAATTTCGCCATTACGATTCACGACCGCGACCGCGTCGGGTGCCGATTCCACCAGCCCACGAAATGTCTGTTCCGCTTGCTTGCGCCCGGTGATGTTGTTGCTGGTCTCGAGGATCGCGACCGGGCGGCCCTGTTGATTACGCCTTAGCGACCACCTGCTCGCCACGATCACATGGGCGCCGTCCGCCCTGGTGCGTGTGAGTTCGCCCTCCCATCGGTCCGTCTCCAGCAGCTCCGACCGGATTTCATCCAGCGCCTTCGGGAAGACAGTGCTCAGGAGCTCGTCGGATCGCCTGCCAATCGCCTCCTGCTGCGTCCAACCGTAGACTTCTTCCGCGCCTCTATTCCAGTAGGTGATGAGGAAATTCATATCGCGGACGCAAATTGAATCGTGCGTGAGGTTCAGTAGGTTGGCTTGCTGGGTACGTTCCGCCACTTCGATTTGGAGGTTGTCGCGAGCTTGACGAAGGTCTCGCTCGCTGCGCCGGCGAATCGTGCTAAACCAGGACAAAAGCACAGCGAATGTAAGAAACGTAAAGAAATAAGGAAGATCCTCCGCTTGCATATAGAAGCTGTAGATCGGGGGCACGAAGAAGTAGGCGAACCACATCGAGGAGAGGACGACTGCCAGCAGCGCAGGTCCTGCCCCGCCGTACCAGGAACTTATCACGCACGCAAAAACCAGCAGCGGAATCGCGCCATCCCGGAAATGGAAATGCTGCTGAAGGAGCAGTGCCGACCTTAGCGCGACGCCAACGGAAAGCGTAGCAAGGCCATACCACTTGAGACCCGCCCAGCGAAACCAAACCGATGATGAGCCGATGGTGGGTTCACCCGCTTCGCTACCGGTCGCCTTCATATTGATCCCCGGCGCCGACTGAGGTGCCGTGTCGGCGAAATTTCAGCCGGCTCGTTCCCGACACGGGTAGCTCCACTGCCAGGGAGGTGAATGCGATTGTACCAAAGCCAGGCCTGTTCGGAGTAGCCGAAATGGATGCCGGACATCCCGAGTTGCGCGCGCTCCTGCACATCGAAAGCAGATTGATTTTCGTAGCCAGCATCGATCTTTGATCCAGACCGTACACAGGTCATCCTCGATCACGCGTGGAAAGGAAATCCAGTTTTTGACGGGCCGTCCCGGTTACACGCCTTTGAAACTTTCTAACGGGTAGTGCGTTGGAGATGGCTGAATTCAAATGGTCGAGGTCGTTGGACAGCAGAGAGAATCTTTGCCTTTGAGCGAGCGTCACAAGCGCGCCGCAAGTCGCCCTTCAAATACGCTCTTGAAGAAAACTCCAAGAGTGATCGTGTCGTCTTTTAACTCATGTTGCGCTACCTCCAACCTTTCCTCGGGGGAGTAAAAGCCCTCATTATTGAAGTTGGTTTCGTATTTACAAGTGCAGACCAAAAATGTTTGCAGTCCCCATGGCGAAGCGCCTCAAAGGCTACGGAGGGTTTATGCTGCACCCGTTGACGCGTCTTCTCCGGGATCCGGCTCATTCACGATCCGGTAAACGGTAGCGCGGTTGATGCCCAGGATTTTAGCGGCCTGCACCTTGTTGCCTCCCACCTGGTCGAGCACTCGCAATACATGGCGCCTCTCCACCTCGGCAAGCGGCAACAGCTCGTTAGAGTCTTCTTTCTTGAATTCTGCGGTGCGGCTGCGTATCCGTTCCGGCAAGTCGCGCACGTCGATCATCTCGCCCTCCGCCATCATGCAGGCGCTGCCCAGCATGCTCCTCAACTCTCTGATGTTGCCGGGCCAGGGATGCCGCGCGAGCACGATTTGGGCCCGCGGAGTGATACCTTTGAAAGATTTGCCATACTGCTCCGCAAATTGTTCAATGAAGTATCGCTCCAGCAGAAGCAGGTCTTCCCTGCGATCGCTCAATCGCGGTAATTCGATCTCCACCATCGATAACCGGTAATAGAGATCCTCGCGAAACTTCTTTTCAGCGATCAGTTCCTGAAGATTACGATTGGTCGCGGCAATCACGCGTACATCGACTTTCTTGACTGCCGGGGAGCCGACACGCTGAATCTCCCGATTTTCGAGCACACGCAGCAGTTTACTCTGCATTTCCAGTGAGATCTCACCGATTTCATCCAGGAACACCGTTCCGCCGTGGGCATACTCGAATAAGCCGACCTTATCTTGGGACGCTCCGGTGAAAGCTCCACGAACGTGACCGAACAGCTCACTTTCGAACAGTGTTTCTACGACAGCGGCGCAGTTGCAGACCGCGAAGCGGTTGTTCGCGATGGGGCTGAGCCGGTGCAATGCGGCTGCTACCAGCTCTTTGCCCGTCCCACTGGCGCCAGCAACGAGCGCAGTACGATAGTGTGGCGCAATACGACGGATTCTGGCGAACACCTGAAGCATGAGCGGACTTCGTCCGATCATGCCTTCGAACTGATAGGTCTTAAGGAGTTCTGCATCCAGTTGGAGCGCCGATTGCCGCTGGTGCGCTTCCGCGACGAGTTTTGCGATTCTCTCGCGTAGCGCATTCACGTTCACGGGCTTGGTGATGTAGTCGCTTGCGCCGCGCCGGATCGCGTTAACGGCTGATTCGGCCGAATACTGACCAGTGATGAGAATCACTTCGGTTTCGGGAGCGGCCTCGACAATGCGGTCGAGAACTTCCAGCCCGTTCATCGTTGGCATCATGAGATCCAGCAATACGATTTGCGGACGCCGCTCGAGGACCATCTTCAACCCGGTATCAGCATCGGTGTGGGCAAGGATCTCTACCGGCTGCTGTTTCAGCGCGGCCTTGATGAAATCGAGGCTGCTTTTATCGTCATCAATCGCGGCAACCGTGACAAGGTGCGGCTCCATATATTCTTCCCTCAGGCGCGCGCTTCTAGCAGTTGCTGAACCTGCTGCCTTAAGAGTGCAGCCCGCACCGGCTTCGTGAGATAAGCGGTAAACCCGGCGGCCATGCACCTCTCGCGGTCGCTCTCCATGGCACAAGCCGTGACGGCCACCACTGGCAAACCTGCAAGCGACGTATTCTCCCGAATCCTCTTGACCACCGTTAGTCCGTCGAGGCCCGGCATCTCGACGTCCAGCAGAACCAGGTCGGGCCGTTCCTGCTGAATCAGGTCGAGCGCCTGTTGGCCGTGTGAGGCTTCGATGATATTGAAGCGAACGGGTTTTAAAATAGCGCGAATCAGGTCCCGGCTTGCCCGGTTATCATCTACAATCAAGACTTTTTCCATAAGGTTCTACGCCGTACTCCACGATTGGCGCCCTGAAGCATGTTGGGCAGCACGGGCGGGCGGCATCGTGAAACCGCTCCCTTCTCCTGTTGCGCTTTCAACCCAAATGCACCCGCCATACAGCTCGACGATTCGTTTGTAATCGCCACGCCCAAACCTGCTCCCTCCTTCACACCGCTCGCGGCCGGAGCTATTTGTGTGCTGCTCGGGCGGGATGCCGCTCCCGCTATCGCGTAAGCCAAGGCGGATCTCACCGTAGTCCGGTTCGGCGGTCACCCGAACTCTCCCGCGAGCCAACATGAACTTGACCGCCTTGCTCAGCAGGTTATAAAGAATCTGCTTGAATCGGGTTCGATCGCCATATGCAAACAGCGCCGGCGACACCTCGCCGCGGAGCGTGATGTTCTTGGCTTCGGCCCGCGGTCCCGTGACGGAGAGAACCTCGGACATTACATCCGCGGCGGCAAATTCCTGGTGGCGCAAATCAATCCGCCCGGCTTCGATTCGCGAAAGATGTAAAATGTCGTTTACAAGCGCCAGCAGGTGATGCGCTCCTACCGCCAAAGCCATACCGAACACCATCCTGATCTTCGTAGGCCGAAAGCTATCGATGGGCATCGCAGCCTCACGGTCCACCAGCGACCTGAGTAGAGCGCTCACGCAGATACCTCGCCATGGATTGCACTGCCACTGGAGAGCGGTGCACAGATTTCGGGCAGCTCTGTCGCAAAAAAGACGCATCGGACCTCTATGCCGCTTTGAGTCGGTCTTGGAAAGCCGAGATACGTTCTCTTTGGCTTGCCAAATCCTCGGCCCGTTCTTGGCAGCGGATGCACAGTTCAGCCCAGGGCACTGCCTTCAACCGCGTTGAGGCGATTTCCTCTTCGCAGTGCAGGCAGACGCCATAAGATCCGTCATTAGTGCGGGCGAGAGCCGAACGAAGTCGCCGGACAAGGGCCGATTCGCGATCTAGTATCTGCATCGCCACTTCACGCTCGTTAGCTTCTTGGGTCCTGTCAACGGGATCGGCGACCTGGTGTATACGGATCGAGTCGCTCAATCCCTTGCTGGAAGTCGCTTCTTGCAGTCGCTTCTCCAATATCTGTCGAACCGATTTGAGATCTGCTTTCACGTTCGGAGTTCCTTTCAATGGACAATTGACCACAAGTGGTCTCCTCCACGTAGGGCAAGTCGTGTTCCAATCGCTCCGATCGTGGTAAATCTCGACGCGCCGCTCTCGCGGGAAGCCCTGTGCCAGAGAGCAGTGAGCACATTTCTGCCAGCTCTGTCGAAAAATGAAGCATAGGAATGTAACCGGCGGCCCAGTCTGTGTTCATTGCTGGCGCGGGGCCGAGCGTACCTACTTCGGTGCAACCGGGAAAATTAAGGTGTTCATGACCTCCACCGCGCGCCCCGTATGGTGAAGAAGGATGGAACCTTTACCAAGGCCGGGTTCGAACTTCGCGGCCAGCAGGATCTCCTGTTTCTGACGGGTCGGGAGTGGTCGTGGTTGATAACCCGTTTCGCGGCACGCCGGAACCCGCGGGATTGAAGACCGCGATGATGTTCCTCTCCAACTGGGACGCCAAGGACGCACCTGATACCAGCGATTCAAACAATGGCGTGTTTCGTGAAGCCGAACAAGGCACACCTCGAAGCGCAGCTCCACTTAGAGCTGAACGGCGCGCTGGAGCCCTTCAGCAGCAGGAGCCAGCCACCGCAGCCTTTCCAGCCTGCTCGCCCGCAGCTTTGAAGGACACTTGCCCAACACCATGGATCGGCTGTTCCGGCCGCTGAGGCAATACCCGCCGCAGCTCGCTAGCTGTTCGGCATTGAGCCGTTCACTTTCGAACAAGCACTTCGCATTCTGCTCCGGGCCGGTGATCCGTTGGCTGCAAGCGCGTGCCGGGGCTGCTGACGCCGAACTGAAGCCGCGCAAGCCTGGCACCGAAGATCGAGTATGCGGCTGGAGCCGGACAAGAGAGTCTGGGAGGTCCCTCGTTTCGCCGTGGCCCTTGCGGCCGTTTGAGGAGCATCTATCCGCAACTCAACCTAGTGGAAAGGTGATTGCCCTGGAGGAGTGGAGGTGTTTGGGAATTTGACCCCGGAGCAGTTGGCGCGCATTCGCTGCCATCGAGCACGGGGCTAAAGTCTGCGCCCGGGCATATTGGGTTGCGGAGGGCGCCATGGAGTTGCGCCACGGTGACGAACCGCCAACCACTAGACGGGAGGGTAGGTTGCTCGGCGCATGGGCCCGTTGACGGACAACCATCCAATTCGGTAACTGCCGGGGCGATCGAAGACACGCGGCTGATGTGCATGACCGCGAAGAGTTTCTATGAACTGCTGATCGATCACAGCGAAATCAGGTCGATGGGCGAGGCCGCCACGCCGTTTTGGCATCGGCATGGGGGTCCGCGCGGGCTTGAATGTGGCGCGCGAGTTCGTGCCGCCCCGGTTTGTCGGGTTCCTGAGGTGATTCGGTTGCTCACGTGGGCACTGGTCGTCTCAGCCAGCCGGCTCCCTGTCGACAATTCGTCACAACGTTGGCTTCTCTCGACAGTATTCTCAATATTGTCAATTCAAAAGCGACGGCAATCAAAAGGGGAGGGCTTCGAGGGCAAAGGTGCCCGCACAGTTCGCTTTGACGCGCGAAGCGTCCCGGCGTATGTTACTTGCGGGTTGCGCTCGAAATTGGTGGGCCGGAGTTGCGCAGGGAAGCAATGGCCCCTCAAGTGCACCAAGAGACGAGAGTTGATAGTGAAATGAGGCTGAAAATGAGGTGGGATATTATGGGGATGAACGGCGCGCCCTTGCAGTTTGCCCGGGGTACGCTCGGCCGGCATCGTCACATTTGTGCTTTCTTCAGCAGCATCGACGAAGAGCACAGGGTGCTTCGCTCATTCATAAAGGACGGCTTCGAACGGGGGGATAAAGCTTTCCACATCGTAGACCCTGCGTTGCAGGAAGACCATCTGAAGCGGCTCACCGAAGCAGGTATCAATGTGGCGCAGGCGATGGATACCGGGCAACTCGAGGTGCGGCGTTGGCAGGAGGCTTATCTGCGCGGAGAACGTTTCGACCAGAATGCGATGTTGGCTTTGATCGAAGAGCTGCTCCAATCGGGGGAAGACGCCGGATACGCGGTCACAAGGCTGCTGGCGCACATGGAATGGGCGCTGCTCGATAAGCCTGGAGTAGATGACCTGCTGGAATACGAGACACGCCTCAACTCCGTGCTCCCCAAGTACGACGATCCGGTGATCTGTACGTATGACCTGTCGAAATTCAACGCCAGTGTGGCAATAGACATCATGCGTACCCACCCGGTCGTGATAATCGGGGGAGTACTGCAGGAGAATCCGTTCTTCGTTCCTCCTGACCAGTTCCTGGCCGAGTTGCGGGAGCGACGGTCGGGTCGAGCGAGCGCAGACACGTCGAATTAAATGTCATGCCTCCCGATGCGGAAGTTCTCCGCCTGAGAAGAGCGCTTAGGGATCTCGTAGCACTTTCCACTATCCCGGCGGCGTGGGTGGGGCGGGCACCGCACGCCATTGCCACCGGCCTCGCCGACGTGATGGTCGAGTTGCTGGACCTGAATTTTGTCTTTGTGTGTTTGCGTGACCCCGAAGGGGGCGTTTCCGTCGAAGCGACCTTGGGAAACGCCTGGAATGCATTTCCGGAGTGGCTCGAACGACGGCTCTGTGCCGACGACTCGCTTTCGCATCGGGAGATCATTCCGGGGGTTGGGGGAGGCCGGCAGCCATGCCAGGGTATTGTCGTTCCCATCGGCGTTGATGGCGAGGGCGGCCTGGTTGCGGCTGCCTGTGAGCGCGCTGATTTTCCCGATCAGACCGATGAACTGTTGCTCTCACTAGCGGGCAATCACGCCGCAACGGCGTTCCAGGGAGCACGTCTGATCCAGGAGCGCCGCCGCGCGGAGGAAGCTTTGTCCCAAAGCAACGAGCAACTAGGCCAAGCCAGCCGGCTGAAAAGCCAATTCCTTGCCCGGATGAGCCATGAGTTCCGCACCCCCATGAACGCCATCAGTGGATTTTCGGACCTGCTCGCCGAGGAGGCAGAGGGCCCCCTCGGAGAGAGCTACATGGATTACGTGCAGCATATCCGCGAAGGCGCCAAGCACCTCCTCTCATTGATCAATGACGTGCTGGATCTTTCGAAAATCGAGGCCGGGCGCTTGGAGCTGTTCTGCAGTGACCTCAATTTGGCCGATCATCTCGCCGAAGTGTTGAGCGTCATTAAATCCCTGCCGGGCGCGAATAAGCTTCTATTCACGAGCCATCTTCCCAAGGAACTTTGTGTCTACGCTGACCGCACGCGCTTCAAGCAGATTTTCTATAACTTACTCAGCAATGCGGTCAAGTTCACTCCCGAGGGCGGAACCATCTCGATCAAGGCGGTGGAGCAAAGAGAGTGCGTCGCGATTGCCGTGGCGGACACGGGCGTGGGGATCCCAGCCGAAGAACAGCGGGCGATCTTTGACGAGTTCCATCAGGTTAGCGCCACAACCAGAGGCGTAAAGGAAGGCACGGGCTTGGGCTTGGCCATCACCAAGCTCCTGGTGGAACTGCACGGCGGCGCTATCCGGGTCGAAAGCGAACCGGGGAAAGGCAGCCGGTTCACCGTCACACTGCCGTGTGGTTGCAGATGGATGAATGGGTCATCTGACGCGGATCAGGTCTGCTCTGCCTACCTGGCAGGTGGCGATTAGGCTGGAGAGGGGATGTGCCGCAAGGTCTGCTGAACATGCGATGGTCCGCCCAAGGTTGCTTGCAATGGGAACGTGCCCCATCGAAGATTGTGTTAACAACCGGGCGCAATCAGAAGATGAGAGCGTACTAGCCAGCTCCCCCTTGCCAGGTAACGGAGTCTATCCAATCGCTGGGACAGGAGCCCCGCACGAAGGCTGGGATCTACCACGCCAAAGGCAGCGATTTCAGATCGAGATCACTGGAAGCGGCTCTGTGCAGGGTGACGACACGGCGACCGCCGACTCCGCTAGCGCGCCGATATCTTCCATAATTTTTAGAGGCGCGCCTTATTGGGATAAACCGGAGCCGCAGCCGGTTTTCCGCCGGGCTTGGCTTCATATTTCGAAGCGCACTTGGCCTGCACTTTGTTAGCGTGGAAGATACCATCGTGGCCCATTCTGCCGTCAGCCAGCGCCTGCGAGCCGTCGCGAAAAGTGTCCGGCAGCGGATCTGAGCCGTCATAGATCACCTTCAGATTCAGCTTCTCCTGCACCAGCAGAAACTCAACGGCACCGCCGCGGCGATGGATTGACCCGGGGCTGATATCGCCTCCCACCCGCAGCCGCTTGCTATAGGCCTGGTCCGCCATCTGCCCGAGCTCCGCGACCGTCTTGTAATACGTTTGGTTTTCCTTGATTCCGGCGGTAGCAAGCCAGATCAATGTGCCGACGATCACCACAACGAGGGCCGCGAACTTGCTGTATTTTTCCATGTAAACCTCTCAACCTACCGCATAATTTTAATGGCCAATTTCGCGCCGTTTCCCCACTACCTCCGGGCAGGCTAGCAGGGGGTTGTGGAAGACGGCCAGGATCACGGACCAAGTCGCCACTGAGCTTTCCTCCGCTGCCATGTGGCGGTTGGCACATCCGAACCAGCGAGCGGTGACTGCGCGTTGAGCCGAATAACGCAATCCAACGAGTATTAGTTCTTCAGACTGCAGCGTAGGCGACAACGTCATTCAACGCTGCCCCGAGACGCAGGAAAGCGCCTCAAACAAATGCGTGCCGCGCCTGGAGTCGGCAGCCATCGTGGCCGCGTCCACACCTGTGGCCGTCAGCCAAAGAATGGCCAGGTTCCGTATCATCGCGTCAACCTCAACCCTGTGGTCAGCATATGTGTGCGAAAGCCCTCGTACATGTAGAACGCTTCACCGTATCCGTAATATCGCCATTCGGTGAACCAGTTGAGATTCTTGCGGAGGGGCAGCCAGAGCGTCGCCATCGGCTGATAGTAGCTGCTGGGACGGCTTCCGGAGGAAAGGAAGAACGAGCCGCCTGCTGTGATTCTAGGCGCGAAGCGGGAGCCCGCCAGCGGCGTCAGATTGAACAAAGCGGTGGCTGTGTGGGCATTATCGCGATAGAGCGACGTCTGTGGCTGCAATGTTCCCGGGTCCAGATAATTGATATCGGAGTACATTGTTGATCGCGTATAGGAGCCGTGAATATTCCAGATCTTGGACGGCGTCCAGAACAAAGAAAGCGATTCCTGCTGCGCCCGGTAATCGGAGTTTACGCCCGCTGTCGGGTTGTGATTGAGTAGCGCTGAAAAATCAGCCGTAACAGTTATTGACTTGATGGCTTGATAACGCGCCTGCGCGCGGACCCTCTGATAGTCGTAAAGGCTGGTGCGAAAGTAAGCGGCGCCGCTCGATCCAACTTCAGCCTCGGCCGTCAATGAGAGTTTTTCCATGGGGCGGTATCTCACGCCACCTAGCCCGACATTGCGCCGGAACTTGGCCTGATCCGCGCTGACTAACCCCGAAGGCGGAAGAACCGCATCGCTCGCATCCCCCCATTCATATCGATATCCGCCTCGGAGCATCAGCTTTGACGTTGCGTCAAGGAACAGTTCGACCTCCGCGTGGTTATCGTCGTTCACCAGCGCGGAATTGAGAAGCGCCGCAACCTGGTCGGAAGTGGTGGAATTCACGGAAAGTTGGTTTGACGTGGCCGAGCCCGCGTTGTGCAGGCGGTCGGTAAGCCAGCTCTCGACGATCCGCAAGCGCTGCAGCGGGCGTTCCTCGGCGCCCAAGCTCCCTGTCGTGTGCGGGAGTTTGGCCGCGGCGGAAAGCAGATACGCCTGGCTCGTATAGAACAACAACGGATTCAGCAGCAGCAGATTGCCTGTGGCGCTCTGCTGATAGTTAACATCGGATTTGGGCTGGCTGTAGAGGAACTGGCCATAGAGGTCAAGCCACAAGACTGGGTTGGCCGTAAACAGCGCCTTGGTGTAGATGCTGGTGCTGCGAATTCCATAGGCGGCCAGCAGACTTGTCAGATCGGTGATCTGGCCTAGCACCGGCGTCGACACATTGCCATCGTTGGTCGAGCCGGAATTCTGGAAAACGCTCTGGTCATCTTTGAATGTCGTTCCGCCTTCCTCGAGCGTGGCGTGAAACCGTCGCAGTTCAAAGCGGACGCCGCCGCGATACAGATTCGTCGAGTCCCTCAGCCGGTTCGGTTCCGGAAACTGATTGGCGTCAGTGAACAATGTAGTCGTGCCTGTGCCGGAGCCCCAATTGGAGTCATAGGCGAAGTAAGGAATGACCCAATTGCCGGGCAGCAGATCCAGCTGGAAGCTCCCCATCTTGCGGTGCGTGTCGTAAGCCTGCTCATTGAGCACGATGCCGCGGGAGATCAGCGGATCCGCATAGGACGGCAGGAAGTCGAAGTAGGCGATATCGCGATAGTCGGCGCTGAAGTCGTACAGTTTGGATTTTTCGGCGTCCAGATGAAACGTCTGGTAAGGCTCGCCGCCCCAGCTATAGGCGCGCACGCGAATCCGATCGAACAGTCGCTGTTTTGGATCTGTCAGAGTGAACTCGGCACCCAGCAGCTTAGGACCCGATCCAAGGTCCACAAAAGTGCGGTAGGTGTCGAGGCTGCCGCCCACGTCCGTGCGCCAGCGGTAGCCAACATCGATCGAACCTGTAAGCCAGGATTCGGTCGCGGGTACCGGAGAGTTTGCCGTCCCCTGCCCGGCCGCGTCCTGCTTGGACGGCGGCGAGTCGCTAGCCGTCGGAGCTTGTTGCGCGAACACTTGCGTGAACGACGAGATCGTCATTCCGATCATCAGCAGCAGTCTCATTTGAGCAGATTCCGGTCCACGTGGCTTCCGTGGATTTTCTGATGGCACACGGTGCAGTTTTGGAAACTGGGCGAGCGCAGATCATGAAACGCCGGCGGCACGACCCCAATGGTCCTCGTCTTGTTGAGCGTCGGGAGATTGGCATGACATTCGAGGCACACGTACTGCACCGACTGTCGAGTCAGCATGCGCGGATTAGCCGAGCCGTGCGGTTCGTGACAGCTCGCACAGCCCTCGAAACGCACGGGAGCATGCTCGAAGGCGAACGGACCGCGCTTATCGCCGTGGCAGGTGAAGCAACCCGGTTCGTTGGCTGCAAACGCCGTAGTCATTCTCGGCCGGATACTCCCGTGGGGGTTGTGACAGTCCACGCAACTCATGGCTTCCTCAGGAAGTCTGTGGTGATTCGGACGTTGGAACTGCGCCCAAACTTCAAGATGACAGCTCGAGCACTGCTGGTTGATCGCGGCGGCCTTGCGCATTACCAGTCCGTCCGGCCCGCTGTCGTGGACTTTGTGGCATGTTGTGCACGCGACCGCATCTTTGGCGTGGCTGCTCTGCAAGCGTCCGACCTGCGTGGGCTGGTTCAGATGGCAACTGAGGCAAACGCGATCCGTAGCCGCAGCCGTCAGCTTCGCTGGGTTGCGGATGGCCGTGGCATCCGCCGACTCGGCGTGTTTCTGGCCGGGGCCATGGCAGGACTCGCAGGCATGTCCGGTCGAACCCCACTTCTTATCCGTATCGACCAAATGGTGCGGGCTCTTCGCGAAAGCGCCTGCGATATCTTCGTGGCAGGTCGCGCACGCTTCCGATCCGGCGTAAGGGGAGACTGGCTGCCCGCACGCAGGCCGTGCAGCCAGCGCCAGACTAATAAACAGCGCAGCCTCAGTACTGCGCATGCACCTGGTTCACATCGAACGCGGCGCCCGGCTGATGACACACCGTGCAGCTCTCACCGAGCGATGAGGACGTGTTGGCCAGGAAATGCGATGCCGCGTCCCGAGCTACATGGCATCCCGAGCACGCAGTCGCGGTAGCGCCTTCCGGATTAATCCAGCCCTGCGGATTCACTACGTTGTTTAACCCGACAGGCAGGTTTGCCTGAGAACCGTTCACGTGGCATAGCGAGCAATTGGCCAGATCCGTCGCTTGGCCGTTGGGGGACATCGCCGGAAACAGCGTTGTCGAAAAATCGTTGTGACTGCCGCCGTATCCCACCACTGTGTAGCTGCCGCCATCGGCAAGCATGTTCACGCCGTCGTGAATCCTATGGACGAGAAGGGGAAACGTGATGCCCTGCGGAGGCGCGGTTTTATCCGCGGCGACCTTGGCATTGACGCGCTGCGAAGCGTCAGTATTCGACGGATTGTGGCACATCACGCAATATTCGGTGTTGTTGCGCAGCGTGCCGTGCACGGATAGAGCCACGTGACATTGATTGCAATTGCTGACGGCGACCACTTGGCGTCGCGGCGTTACCGGCGAGCCGTCTACCGAGAAGTAGACGACTTTGTTGGGGGCGCCATAGGTGATACTTTGTTGTGAAGTCGTCCCGCCGAGCACCACTTCCGTCCGCCGCGCTTCACCGCCAATGGCATAGGTCCCCGAGGCCTTCGCAGGAACTGTATGCGTGAACGTGAACGTGCAATTTCCGTTTCCATCGCAGCCGGCTTTCGTCGCACTTTCAGTTACATAACCCGGCGTGCTTGCTGTATCGCTTCCAAAGCTCGTGTAGCCATAATCAGTGGTCGGGCCCGCCATGGTGAACGAGATCGAGCTGAGTTGCGACAGGGCAAGCGGCTTGCCGCTCCCATCCTGCACGGTGAACGACACCACCGGAGCGCTCCCCGCCGTGCCGTTGTCCACCTTTGTGATGTTGACAGCTAGCCCAGTAAGTAGGCTCGAGGCCGTGGGAGCGACGTGCGCCCCTTTAATGGAGGCGTCGAAATCGAGTTCGCCTTGAGGGATGTGGCAATCGTGGCACTGGTTGTCGTCAATCTGCGGACCGCCCGGGTGGTTCGCGCCAGTCGCGAAATTCACATCATTGTGGCAGGCGCCGCAGGCCGCGCGCGTCGGGTTAGTGAGGTATGCCGTGGCCTGCGCCGCGCCCGTTGTCTGCGAATGACAGGTTTCGCAGCGCCGCGGGTCGCCCGGATCGGCCGGGTAAGCGATTTGCGAGAAATCTTTCCCATTAACGATCAGAGGAGATCCGCCAACCACGCTCGGCAACTTTTCCCCCATATGCATCTCGTGGATGATGACTTTCAGGTCGAGCGACATCCCGGTAGTCGTGTCCACATTCTGCTGGGTGTGGCACAGGACGCACATTTCAACGCCACGCCGCCGTCCACCGTGCCATGACAACTGATCGTGACAATTATTGCAGCTCGCGGTCCTAACTATGTCGTGAACCTTGGTTACTGGTGCACCATTCGGGACGAAGTTGAACTCAGCGCTGGCGAAGTTGTTAGGCAAATTGTAGTCGGTCAATACTCGTGTTGCGTAGATGCCGATGGTGTGCGTGGCGGTGGTGTCGAACCCGGTGGGTGCCTTGGTCTGGAAAACGTACTGATATTGCCCCGGCCCGGTAGCCGTTACTACACCCCCAGAATCGGGACCAGGTTGGTTCGTCGACGCAACGGCCGGCCCGGAATTGGTCCGGGTTGTATAAGCTGTATACTCTTCCGCATCGTTCGGCAACACTGCCGCTATGTAACCCAGGGTGATCGTTCCCGGCGTCGTGACGCCTGCCGCGTCCAGCGGACGCCCGCTTGGGTCCGTCAGCGTGTACACCGCCGTGATGGTCCCGTCGGAAGCGATTTGGGCCGAGTTGATCGTGATCGCCAGACCCGGCTGGACGAACTCGACCAGTGAAGCATCCGCGTACGCAGCCTTTTCGTGCGGGGAATACTGATGCTTGGTGCTCGCACCGGTCAAGCAGAGCGCGATCACGACTACTGAGGCCGCTGTTCGCCCACAAAAACGAAGCCCTTTCATAAATCCGACGATATTCCGAGCAGTCTTTCTCATAGCGATCATCCTTTCGCTTTATTGTTTTTGCAGGCTGGCGATGCGGTCTGCCAGTCCGATCGTCTTCAACACGCCGGGAGATGCTTCTTCCACCGCGAGCGGCTCGTGGCAGGTGTTGCAGTCTTGCGTAATCGTCGCCTTCTTGTCAGATGTGGAGTGCGATCCGTCATGGCAGCGGAAGCATCCAGGAAAATCAGTATGTCCGAGATTGTTGGGATATGTGCCCCAAGTGACCTTCAGGTCGGGAAATACGTTCCGGTTGTAGATCGCGGCGATTTCAGCAGCCGCGTGGGCGATTTCGCTAGAGCGTTGCGATGAGACCGCCGGATAGCTGCCGCGATAGAAACCGGCTAACTTCGCCGGAATGGAACGACCGGCCTCTTCGTTGCTTGCGTAATTCGCTTTCAGCAACTCTATCGCTTTCTTCTTGACATAAGGCAGCGTTGGAGAAATACGCCCCAATCCCATGGCTTCATCCACCGCTCGCTCGGGGAGCTCAAATGTGTGGGTTGGGCGGTTATGGCAGTCGACACACTCCATCTGATGGTGGGGCAGACTTGCGACGGACTGAGCAGTCGAACCGTCAGCTAGAAATGCTCGGGTTTCCCCGGTGTTTTGATTCCGGTACTCCACCCAGGGAATGGTCTGGCGCTTGGCATCGGCGGCTGCGTAATGGATTTCGACTCCAGCACCTAGATGTTTCCCGTGAATGCCCCCCAGATCGCCTCCGCCGGTGAGCATCGTCAAAACGGTCTGCGTTTGGGTATTGGCGGCGTCGTCTTGGAAGTGGAAAATCACCCGCAGCTTGATGGAGTCAAACTTTTGCGGCCAGTGGCACTGTTCGCACGTAAGGCGGGACGGAACCAGGCGGTTGGTTTCCATGGCCGATTCAATCGGACGGTGGAAGCGGTTGAATACTACGTCAATGAACTGTTGGCTGCCGGCCATCTTACTTTCCAGCCAACCGGTGGCGCCTGGAGCGACGTGGCAGTCCACGCACAGTACATTGGCGTGAGGCGAGTTCTGATGTGCGGAGAACTCCGGCTTCATGACATGGCAACTCTGGCCGCAGAACTGGGCTGTCTCCATATGCTCTACGGCACGGTAGGTGCCCTGCGTGCCGATAACAATGTTCGCAGCGGTAGTCACCGCAAAGAAGATGACGATCCTGCGGACGTAGGTCTGCCGGTTGGGGAGAACGGCCAGTTCTTTCTCCATCCGTTCAAGACGCCTTCTGGCGAGGAACATACCGAAGGCGATCAGAATTAAGCCCGCCACGAGAACAATCGGAATAAGAATGAAAACAACTATGCCGATGTACGGATTGCTGGTGTGGCCTCGAAGCTGGGTTGGGAGAGCGAACAGCCAGGAGAAGCCGGCTGTCGTCACCAACGCGACGCCCAGCATGCTCACCCAGTGGCTGGTGAGCAGCATGAGTATCGGGCGCTTTGGATCGTCGCTCATGTTTGGATCCGGCACGGAGTCGCCCTCAATTGCAACGGCACGCGGCATACCAAATACCCTTGGCTACCTTGTGTAGCGAGGAACTCCAGAACACTCTCAGAAATTCAGTGCAGATGTCGGCGGGCGATATCTGTGCGGTCAGCGACCACGCTTTTGAGTTGCCGCAAATGAGCCAGGGAGTTCGCCGTGCTGCCCCAAATGGTTCAGGCGGGGATAAACATACCCCTGCGAAAAGGCGGGAGACACCAGTCGTTGACCGCACCGGACTCCCACCTCCCATCGACGCTCCGCGGGCACTCATAAGCAAGGCAGCATCTTGATTCAGATGCAAGCCAGAGCAGGCAGTCCGCAGAATAGCGTCGGGATTGGTCGCTGGAAATCCTGTGGCGCCGCTCCTCACCTGCGTTGAATCGGATGACGGCTCTGACCTCCAGCCATTCGCGGCAGTTGCTCCAATCCCAGATTGACTCTGGCAACCTTCGAGATCCTGGTTCGCGAGCGGCATTTGCTAATAAAGCGGGCTAGTCAGATGAAATAGTCCTATTGGTTAGAAGCTGCCTGTCTTTTACGAGCTGCCGTCAGAGTGTGTTTTACCCGGCAAGGGTAATTCAGAATCTGCCCGCGTGCTCCGAGGACACAAAACTTCTCCGGGTTCTTGTCGGAAGTGTCGCTTAACAAAGCAATCGCCTTCAGGAGCTGCTCTTTGGTGACTACCGGCGCGTCGCCGTTGTTCCAGAACTCAAATCGGTACTCGTCCGGCAGGGTGTCCAGCCGGATCACGATCTTGATGCTCGGCGTGTCGGTAGTAATGATCCAGTCAGGAGCTGGATGGAGTTCAGCAGAAATATCGGCGGCGGATTGCCCGAACAACGTCCCCGCGAGGAATGAGAGTAGAACAAGGCGCATACAAGCTCCGGCTCGGCCATCGCAGCACCGAATGCGGAGACGTCCACCGGGAAAAGGATCATCGCCGCTATATCGGCCGCACAGCCCCGCAATACTTAGGAGTGGCATTCGACTGTCTTTGTTGGGATCCTAGACTGCACTTATAGAGGGTGGTCTTGATCAAATAAGCCGGCTACGGCTGGGGCCGGATCGTCCGCAGGAGTGCGCTGGCGCCATTCCAAACGATCTGTACGCCGATACACACTAAAAGGAACGACGATAAACGAATGACGATATTCATGGCGTTGTCTCCTAACGCGCGTGCGATCCGTTCGGCAAAGCGATAGCCCAGGTAGATGGTGACCGCCAGGACAGCGCATCCCAGTAGCGCGCCCACAAGGAGAGTCCAATGGGCTTCGCTCCCCGGCGGCTGGTTTGCGCCCACGGCAATCGCTACGGAAATCGACCCGGGCCCCACGGTCAACGGCATCGTCAGCGGGTAGAATGCGCGACGGGACAGGTAACCGGCGCCTTGGGGCTTCGGCGAAGTTTCGGTTGTCTTGTTGTCGTCGGCCCCGTTCAACAGTTTCCACCCGGCTGCGGTGAGGATGAGGCCACCTCCCACTTGAACCACCGGCAGCGAAATGCCGAAAAATGCCAGGATATGGGTTCCGATCAGAACTGCGACCGCAAGAAGCACCAACCCGTTCACGGCAATTTTTCGCGCCAAAACTGCGCGGCTCCCGATTGAGAGATCTGGTGTCAGGGCCAGAAAAATCGGAATATTCTCCGGCGAGTTGACGAGGGGGAATAATGCGCCCACGGTCAGCAGGAAAGCGCGAACCAACTCGGCAGCCGGGCGGTGTAGGGGCGCCCATATTGCGCCGGGGTTCAGTGCCATCGGTTCACTTGAGAGGAGGCCCGGGCCGGCCGGAGTGTTTGTGGAGTTCGATCCGGCCGCCCCCTCCCTGCGACGCACGCTTACTGTTGCAACGATGCGGACTGAGCCGGAACGCTGGCATTAGGCGCATACATGCGGATCAAGACGCGCCGCGCCAGCCTCCGCGCGTCGGCGGCTGTGGCATTCGGATCGACTGCCTGAAAGTCCGCCAAGAATTCGGCCGGCACCGATTCTTTGCCGAGTCCGATAATGTGAACGCCCCGCAGAGGAATCCCGTGGCGCACCAGGTATCGCTCCACCGATTCCGCCCGGCGGCGGCTCAACGTGAGATTGTAGTCCGTCCCACCAACACGGTCGGTGAAACCGACCAACTCAAACACGACGCGAGGGGTCGATTGAACTTGCTGTATCAGGGTATCCAGCGCCGCCTCATCGGCCTTGCCCAGATGGCTCTTATTAAGGCCAAAAGTGACGTCCGCTTTTGCCACGAGCGAGTAGGTCATGGCTTTGTCGAGGTTCGTGATGGCCGCTTGATCGGCCGCTTGATTGGCCGCGATCGCCGACTGATTCTGCTGCGCGAGTTGATTGGCCTGAGCCGCACTGGCATTCGCCTGCTGGGCGGCAGAAGCTACTTCGGCCACCTTGGCGTCAGTGGACCCTAACTTCTCTTCCACGCGTGAGATATCGGTTGTTTCTTTCTCAGCCTGCTCATTGGTTTTGCTTTCGAGTGCGCTGACCTTGGAATTGACCGGCGCAATCTGCGCGGCTACATATTTTTTCGTCGCGCAGCCAGATGTGGCCAGCGCCAGCACAACAGGAATAAGGCCGGTGGTCAGAAATAGTTCAGATTTGTTCATACTTGTTCCTTGCCCTCCATCTATAGAGGAGTCAGAACTAAGGAAAAATGTTGGCGATTAGAATTGCAGCTTCAGAGCCAGTTGCGCCGAGCGCGGGCCGCCTATTTGATACAGCGGATTGAGGCCACCGCCACTCTGGCCTCCGCTTCCCAGCGAGGGTCCCAGCATCTGGGTCGATTGGCCGAACAGTGGAGAAGTCATGTAGTTGGTGGGGGGGCCGAAATTGGGGTGATTGAAGATGTTGAAAAGGTCTGCCCGCGCCTGCAGCGTAAGCGTCCGGTCTCGGCCGTCTAGATTTGTGGTGGGTTAACGGATCATCCTTGATGTGGGGAAACCACCGAGGAGGAGGATGAGCAGTTCGGCCCAAGTCACGATCGAGCCGGTATCGCGGGAGACGGCGGCAGGCTCCAAGCGGCGCCGATATTCGATCGCCGAGAAACGGCGGATGGTTGAAGAGAGCTTTCAGCCGGGAGCTTCGGTGGCGCGCGTGGCGCGTGCGCACGGGGTCAATGCTAATCAGGTTTTCAGTTGGCGGCGGTTGTATCAGCGCGGTCGGCTGGGTGGAAACACACGCGCGGCACAAGCTGTCGAACTGCTGCCAGTGACGATTTCCGATTCGCCCGCGGCTCCGGTTCCGACGCCGGCCGCAACCCCACGCTCCGTATCGGCTGGAACGATCCAACTGCAACTGCCGCGAGGCCGGCTGCGCATCGAAGGCGTTGTGGATCCGGACTGTTTGCGTGTCGTGTTGAACTGTCTGCTCGCGTGATTACTGTCCCTGCAGGCGCCCAGGTCTGGATCGCCGCCGGGGTGACGGATCTGCGACGCGGATTCACGGGGCTCAGCGCCGCGGTCCAGACGAAGATGGAACAAGACCCATTCTGTGGGCACGTGTTCGTGTTTCGCGGGCGGCGTGGGGATCTGATCAAGGTTCTGTGGTGGGATGGCGACGGGCTGTGTCTGTTTGCCAAACGTCTGGAGCGCGGCCGCTTCGTGTGGCCGAAGGCGGACAGCGGGAAGGTGGCGCTCACGCGCGCGCAGTTATCCATGTTGCTGGAGGGCATCGACTGGCGCAGCCCAGTACGCACCGCAACACCCGAGATGGCGGTGTAGAAAAACAAAAATCGCAGCGATTGTTTGCGCCTTTGTCATGACGCTGCAATATCCATATGTCACAGTGAAGCCGTGGCTGCCACGCTTCCGACACTGCCAGATCTGAATGCACTGGATGCGGATGCGTTGAAGGCGCTGATTCTGGCGCAGCATGAAACGCTGCTCTCGCGCGAGACCGAGATCGAGAATCTGAAGCTACTCATCCTGAAGCTGCGGCGCATGCAGTTCGGGCGCAAGAGCGAGAAGCTGGACCGCCACATTGAGCAACTGGAACTGCGGCTGGAGGATCTGGAATCGGCGCAAACAGCAAGTGCTACCCAACAGAGCGACGCACAGCAGCAGACGACGGCGGCGTGCATGCCAGCCAAAAGGCCAGCGCGTCGCCCACTACCCGATCATCTGCCGCGTGAAATACAAACGCATGCACCCGAGCAGACGACATGCCCGGAGTGCGGTGGCACCTTGCGCCAGTTGGGAGAAGACGTATCGGAGCTTCTCGAGTTTGTGCCGGCCCGGTTTAAAGTGATCCGCATTGTCCGCCCGAAGCTGAGCTGTGCCGAGTGCGCCCACATCTTGCAGGCTTCGGCACCGAGCCGTCCCGTCGATCGCGGTCTGGCAGGACCTGGGCTGCTGGCACACGTGCTCGTCTCGAAATATGCGGATCATCTGCCGCTCTATCGCCAGGCTGAGATCTACGAACGCTCAGGGCTCGATCTGGATCGCTCCACGCTGGCGGATTGGGTGGGCGAATCCAGCGGTTTGCTGGCGCCGCTGGTGGATGCGTTGCGCCGCTACGTGCTGGTCGCGAGCAAACTGCACGCGGATGACACGCCCGTGCCGGTGTTGGCTCCCGGAACGGGCAAAACCAAAACCGGTCGGCTGTGGACTTATGTCCGCGATGATCGCCCTTGTGGAGATAGGTCTGCTCCGGCGGTGTGGTTTGCTTACTCACCGGATCGCAAGGGCGAACATCCGCAGCGCCACTTACGAGACTTTCGCGGCACTTTGCAGGCCGATGCCTTCGCCGGATTCAACGCACTATATGAAGATGCCAGCCGCGGCATCTGCGAAGCGGCATGCATGGCTCATGTGCGACGTAAGTTCTACGACCTGCACCAGGCGCACGCTTCGCCGATCGCGGCCGAAGCCCTGCGACGGATCGGGGAACTTTACGCGATCGAAGGCGAGATTCGTGGCCGTCCACCGGATGAGCGCAAGCAGGCACGTCAGGCCCGCGCCCGACCGCTACTCGATTCGATGCATCAGTGGTTGAACTCCACGCTCGGCAAGCTGTCAAAGAAGTCGGCGGTTGCCTTCGCCATTCATTATGCGCTCGGGCGTTGGCCCGCGCTGCTGCGCTACTGTGACGATGGGCGTCTGGAGATCGATAACAACGCAGCCGAGCGTGCTTTACGCGCGGTGGTTGTCGGACGCAAGAACTACCTGTTTGCCGGCTCCGATTCCGGTGGTGAGCGCGCCGCATCGATCTATAGCCTGGTCGGAACGGCTAAGCTGAACGGTCTCGATCCGGAAGCCTATCTGCGCGATGTACTGATGCGCATTGCCGGTCACCCCATCAACCGCATTGAGGAGTTGTTGCCATGGAACACTGTGCTGAATCACCCTTAATCCCAAGTGCCCACGTATTTTCTAAGTGGACACTTAAATCGACGGACTGGCAGCCGC
>Ga0335069_10001027_pt1 | contig 45010 bp, 67 predicted proteins | sample Lox_Sample_11_FD_206714 | JGI IMG/M metagenome (GOLD analysis project Ga0335069, IMG submission 206714) | Soil microbial communities from Loxahatchee National Wildlife Refuge, Florida, United States - Lox_Sample_1.1 | ecosystem: Environmental > Terrestrial > Soil > Wetlands | place: USA...
GTTCGGTGTTAACTTTTGAAGCGCGGTCTTCTGCTGCTGCCAAGACATTAGGGGTAATTGAAGCCTGAAGAGCTGCGCGGTCTTCATCTGAAGCGATAACCGGAGCCTCTGGGGCTACATAGCTATCGTATCTATCTTGAAGTTCTACAATCATATCTGCGATTGCGTCTTCGATACTGTCTCCGGCTAGGATAAACTTCTCGATGTACACTGGTTTATCTGTGTCAATTCGTACGAATGTTTTATCTGAATACGTTTCTAACCTCGTTATATTATATTGCATGTTTATTATTATTAATTTATTAAGTTTCTTGAGCCACTGCGACTAAGTCCCACTTTGTATCTGTGCTGTTAAAGATAAAGCCCATATACAAGGTTTTGCTCATCACTGTCGTTGTTGGAAGAGCATTACCCATAGCCCTAAACTGTGTGTCATAGGTAAGTGCACGAGCAGTACCATCATCTTTTATTCGGATGATGAGTTTACATCCTTCCGTAGGTGTTCCACCTGGGTTGTTAAATTTCAACGCCCCACCCTGGGCAGTGATAACAAATTGGTCACAGGTACTTACATCTAGTGATGTTCCGGTGTCAGTAGTATACGAGGCAGCAGAGACTACACGAGGGTTAGTTCGTTTATTAGTCAATGTCTGAGTTACGGTATCTAATACAAAGGCTCTACGAGTAGAGACTGCTGTGAAGGTAAGACCGGTTTCAGAGTTAGAGAATTCTATGGTTCCTGCTTCAGGAGTTGAGAGAGCTGTACCTGCGGTGAATTTAAGAGGGGCAGTATTAGCTGTGGCAGTACCAGCCGAAATATGGAGTAAAGCAGTAGGAGATGAGGTTTTGATACCTACTTTAAAGCCTGCGGTGATGTTAATTGCTCCCGTGTTATTAGATGGTTCATCTGAATCATATCCTAATGAGAAGAATCCACTAGAATCATTTATTAGATTAAATCTATTTTGGTCGAAGGTAGAACCTGTCCATAGAATAATACCTGGGCTTCCTCCTGGAGTTGCGTAGGCAATTTTTCCTTTATCTCCTGAACCATCATTAAGATACCAAGCTTGTGCACCGTTAGCTGCGATATTTACTCGTTTAATTCCGTCACTGGTATAAATACGAACAATATCTGTTGAGGTTGCTGTACCTGCTGATGCACTTGTTATTTGAAATTGTGAACTAGGAGAAGTGGTTCCTATTCCAAAGTTTCCAGAAGGTAGTAATGTCACCTGTGCGGTGCTTCCTCCACCTGTAGTTAGATTAATATTGCCTGATGAATAATCATTGAAGATTGTTATATTTCCTGCTGTTGTTCCGTTATATACTCCGAAGTCTTGAGCATTAATTGCTTTATATGGAGTAATACCAGTTGAGTATTTGAAATATGAAGCCGTACCACTACTTGCGTCACTCGTTATGTTTATTCCTGCCAAAGCACTCGTGCCAGATGTCGTATTGGTTACATTTATAAGGGATGCAGAATTTTGATTGCGGATTACATCTAATACTTGGCTAGGGCTTGCAGTACCTATTCCTACGCTTCCAGCACTGGTTACCCTAAGTAAAACGTTGGTAGAAACGTCCTCAATTGAGACATAGTCTCCACTACCCGAACCTGCTTTTCTAACGAGAAGTCCAAGATTGTTATTGAAGTTGTTAACTACGTTTGAAACCCCAGAATACGAACCACTACCGAAGATAAAGAAACTATTTCCTCCAGTAAATACTATGGGGGCATTTTCTACTCTAAGGGCAGTATGTCCTCCACCCAGGGTGTTAACAAGATGAAGTAAGGCTGTTGGGGAATTAGTCCCTATCCCTACATTCCCTGTAGTGTAATAAATATCAGAGCCTGAAGTTGTCCACTGGGATGAGACTTTATTATTAAAGGTATTCCAGTCTGTTGAGCTTAAGTATCCATCGGTACTGGTATCTGCTTTAGAGATACTTAATACTCCTGTACCAGAGTTATATGAAAGAGGGGCTGAAGCGTTAATTGACGTTCCAACTACAGAGAGTGGTGATGAGGGGGTTCCATCTCCTGAAAGTGTAGAATCATGAGATACTGTTTTAATTCCTCCACCTCGTCCTCCCCATCTTTGGTCAATGGGACCCTTAGGGTTTAACGTATTAGATTTCTCCAAACTTCCCAACCTCTTTTCAAACGGAGTGAAGATATCGGTATATCCTTTAAGAGACTCAAAAGAAATAATCTCTTTCTTAGAGTTAATCTTTTCTGCAATACTTTCTGGGGTCTCCACTACTACTGGGGGAATATCAGATAGTTTCTGGTCAATTAGGTCTTCTACTTGAGTTAATTTAAGAGGTTTAGGGAGTTTAGCGATATACTCTTCAATTAAGCTCTTTACTTTATCAGGTGAGAGAAAGTCCTCATCTTCGGTTGGTAAGATTTCTTTCAAGACTCCAATCATCTGGTTAATGTCCTCCTCGGTGAAGTAATCCACTCCTTTAACAGGAGTTTTACCATCTATTCCATCCTTTCCAGGTTCACCTTGAAGTAATTTAATTCCCTCAAATTGATTCTTTCTGCTGTTTTGGATTTCTTGAAGGAGAGACTCAATGAGTTTATTAGTCTGCTGTTGCTGCAAAACATGGCCTAGTTGAGGGTCTATTTGGGCTATTCGGTTTATGAGGTCATTTGTAACCATGTTTATTATGTGTTATAATGTGGTTATGATTATTTTATTACTCTGCGTCATCATTATGCTTCTTATTTGGAAGTAGTTATTTTGAGGCTACGGAAGATTTAACTGCTTTATTAATAAGCGTACCGAGTCCGTAGAGACCTAAGGCGCCCACACCAATACTCATACCTACACGCCAGCCAACTCTTCTTAATGTTGGATGTGCCTTGAGGAATCTCGATGTGATTGTGGTTCCTTCTGGGAAGTCTTGCGAGAACTTTTGAGCCATAGCTTCTTTTGCGTTAATCAAATTAGACTGCTCTACAAGCGCATCTCGCAATGATGTCCCATCAGGTAACTTACCATCGGGGAGTTTGTACTGTGCCATATCATTCATAGAATCACGAAGTGAATAGACATATTGGTGCCATGGGTCTGCATACCTTCCTTTATCAAAGAAGTTTTGACCGTAATTATCTTTAATGTATTGGTCAAAGTTTTGACGCATATCAAGAAGGTCAACGGGGTCTCGACCTGCATCGTCTGCGATTTTAATTGCAGCATTTTTTAGACTCTCTGCATTACGAGCCATAGTTGCTTCATTTTTAACAGGGTCAGGAATGTTAACGTTCTCAAGATTTCCTTTAAGTTCATTAGAGTTCCACGTCGCGTCAGAGTTCTCCAAAGCAGAACGAATATCCACTGCTCGACTATCAATTGCTTCTTGGGTGTTAAAGATATTATTTAGATGGTCTTCTGGTGTTTTAGGAGAAACTATCTTACCTTCATCAGCAAGAGGTTTAAGGGCTTTTATGGATGCTTCATCTTGAGTTGAAGGCTCATAGGTTATTTCTTTATTTGAACCCGAAATTCGTGCTCTACCTTGAGAAACAGCCTGAGCTTGTTCGTCTTTTGATAGTTTGGTAGATATCGCATCTTTAGCGGCATTTGAAGATTGTTCAGGAGTTATTTCCTCTTCAGATTCTCCTGCCAAAGCATTCTTAGCTTTAGTAATTAATCCCTCCTTTCCTTCGTTTACTGTAGCAGTAGAGCCTTCAGGAACTGTGGCGTTGGTTTTTGCTTCATCATACATCTGCTTTAAGTCAGTCGTATCTTTACCTGCGGCTGTTGCGTTATCGAGCATTTGTTTAGCACTCTGAACTTTATCAAAGTTAGAGACAGCTTCTTGGTCGGCTTCAGGTAGACTCTTAAAGAATTCCGAACCTTTTGCACTATGAATATCATTAAGCGTAAGGGTCTTCCCTCCTACGGTAATTGAAGGCTCACTGCCAGTTAAAGGAGTAACAAGACCTTTATCCAGGGCAGACGATACCCCACCGGCAGTTAGGATATTCCCCGCTATCGTTCCAGTATTAGTTAAGGTTCCAGCAACATCTTCAGCGTTTTTAAGAATAGTATCAGTCAATCCAGGGTGTGCATTGGCGAGTTTCTGAGCTAGAGAAAGAGAACCAATTTTGTCTCCTAACCAATTAATCGCATCAGCAGCCGACTGAATCGCTCCACCAGCAGCTTGAGATATGTTACTTGCCTTTTGTTGGACATTTTGAGGAAGTGCGCCAATAATCGCATTTAACGGTCCACTACTTACTGCAGCTGTGGCTCCGGTAGCACGTCTTAATACGCTTTGTCCAGAATACTCACCTTGACCAGAGATAGCGTCCTTTACATTTTGAGCTGATATACTAGCTGCGTCATTTGCAGGTGCTCCTTGTGTTTTCTGGGTAGATTTCCCTGCGAGAGCATTCCAATCAAATGTATTACTCTGGGGCGCAGAGGAAACATTAGCAGTTTGTCGTGCTGCTGCTATTTGCTGAGGTGTTAATTTACCTTGGGGGATGTTAGTTTCCATTGATGATTTGAATTATCTGGTCATCTGAATAGCCTTTATTATGAAGACTAAGAAGTGTTTGGGTTTGGTTATTCTGCTGTGCCCACGACTGTAGTTCACTTGCGGATTTAAACGTTTGGCCAAACTGGGGTGCTTGATAATTAGGGATGAGATTAGAATAGGTTGAATTAAGAGCAGTCTGGAAGTCATTAAACTTTCCAGAGTCTTGAGGACGTGTACCAAAGAGAGCCGTGCCTGTCCTTGCGAGGAAGCCATTAGGATTAGGGAGGCTTACTCCAGAAAGACCACCAAGTTTAGGGTCAGCCTTAATCTGAGCTTGGATTTGATTATAGTCGTTTACATACGAATTGTAGGCGTCTTTATTACCGGATTTGTATGCCTGAAAATCTTGTTGAGCCTTAGTGAAGGTTTGTTGGATACTATTTAAACTAGTAACTGCTGCAGAGTTTTCTTTAGGGATAACAACCATACCACTCTTTTGAGCAGCGGCTTGAACACCTGCTTGCATTTTATCAGGGACATTAGCCAAGTCCGTAACACCAGAACCATTAGGAAGCGTAGTGAACCCTGGGACGTTCTGGGGATTAAATTCTACTGGTTGTCCATCAGGGGTTACGAAAGTACCTGACTTCTGGTCATAAGTAGAACCTGAAGGAATACCATCCTCAAACTCTGTTAAGGCTCTTGATACTGCTTGATTATAGAGGTCAGCATTATCCTTCCTTACTTGTTCGTTAAACTGTTTAGACTGCATTGCTTGGTCAAAGGCTTGTTTCTTCTGAGCCAGCGTGAGATTAGCAGATTGCATACTCTCATCGAAACTCGTCTTAGCTTGAGCTGCCTGGAAGTCTCTCTGGTCTTTAATATTAGATATTACCGTGTCGTAGAGGTTAGAAACCGCAGAGGCTTTATCATCGAGTTGTTTAGATAGAATACTGTATTGCTGATTAATGATATCAAAATTATCCTTCTGGAATCCTTGTTCAAGTTGTGCGATAGTCTGGGCTGCGGAGTTATCAAGGTTTTGAATCTTCTGTACTCCAAGAGAAATAGCTGCATGGATTGAACCTGCAGTCTGTTCAGGAGTGTATTCTCCACCCGACCTCATCGCTGCTTCAGTTACCGCGCCCGTGTAAGATGCATTAGCCTGTTTCTGGTCATTTTCATTTTGAACCAATTGCTGTTGAAGAGATGAAATGAGGGTTTGCTGTGAAGAAGAAAGAGGAATCGTTCCTTTCATTAAGCTATCGAGGGCTGAAAGAGAGCTTTGAGTGAGTTGGTCTCTTTGGTCTTGGATATCTGAAAGACTACCAAATTTACCTGAAATAGCTGACTGAATATCTTGATAGGAAGTGTCTTGTGGAGCTGACTCAAGGTTTGCCTGTGGGGGTTGAGGTGCCTGAGAAGTCTGCGGTGCTTGGGAAATATTATGGGTTGACGTGTCTGCATTAATCCCCGCAAGAGCTTTAGCTTTCGTATCAGCCTCGGTTTTCTGGGTATCTGCTTGCTGCTGTTGGATGCCAATTTGCTGCTGCTGAAGTTTTTGTTGAGCAGCATCAGCCTGGGCTTTAGCATCATCTGCAGCTTTTTGAGCTGCCTGCTGAGCAACGAGGGTTTTCTGCTGGGAAATTTGAGCAACTAATGATTTATAAGTATCTAGCTTATCCTGGTAATCCTTCTGGGCTGCCTGAGCGGTAATAACAGGATAGACTTTAGCTGGGGATGGAGCTTTGACAGTAGGAACAGGACCACTTTGGATAGGGGCAGTGTTAGCCTGAGCTGAAGTAGCTGCAGGAGAATAGGTATTAGTACCAATTTTTTGACCCGTCTGGATATTGTAAACAGACTGCGCCTGTCCTGGTGCTAGTGCCTTTCCGGTATTGTAATCGTACGTGGTCATGATTTTTAGTAAAACTCTGTGACGATAATAATTCCAGGAGAACCCTTACCTCCGTTACTTGTTCCTGAGTTTGAGGTATCTGTTGCCCCGCTTCCTCCTGCTCCGAATCCTGTAGCATTGTTTCCATCTCCATCAGTTGAAGTACTGCCTTCTCCTCCACAACCCCAGATTCCACTAGCCCCATCTCCTGAGTGACAAACCGTTGAAGAAAGAGTTGCAGCAGTTCCTCCCTTAGCTCCTTGAGCGGCAAAGTCTGCACCCGAAGCTGTTCCACCTGCCCCACCAGTACCAGAAAATCCTAGGGTCACGGCAGCGGAGCCTGCATTTCCTCCCGCTCCTCCACCGGCAGTTACCGTTCCACTTCCTAGAGTGTAGGTAAAGGTAGAATTACCTCCTGTGGCACCGTTAGCATTTGTCCCACCGTTTGCTCCGGCACCTGCGTACCCTACCGTTGCGATTTCAACACCACTTAAAAGTGTTCCTGCGATTACCTTTCTTGCGTAGGCTCCTGCTCCTCCACCTCCACCTACAGTGAGTGCTCCACCTCGTGCACAGGCTCCTTGTCCTCCACCACCCATAAGTTCAACAATTGCATATGAGAGACCTGATGGTTTGGTGTATACATTCGCACCTGTTGCGGTAAATACCTGGACCGTAGAAGCAGTTGAGGTTCTTGAAACTAATTGGAAATTCGTCCCATCGTAGACGACGGTGATGATTTGACTGGCTAAGATATCTCCGGTAGCTAAGTCAATATTGACATTCTTTTTTATGGCCTTTGCACCTAAACCACTTACATTTAAGGTCGCTGCTGCGGTATTTGCAGTGCCTGCTTTAAAGGTAACCACTTGACCTGCTGCGTATGCGGTAATCGCAGGAGAAGGAGTGACTGCGTAAGCATCTGTTCCTGATGAGTCTGTTGCGTAGGCTACGGGAACTCGATAATCATTATCACCTACGACGATAGGACTTGCGGTAGAGACGGCTGCGGTAGAGAGTTTTGATACACCAAGAACACTGGGAGTAGCTACTGTGTTTGAAGGAGTAATGGGGAAGTTATTAAATGTCCACGTACCCGTGATGACTTCATCGTTATCTTTAGCAGTAAACTGATGATAAAAGCCTGCGGTGTTAGAAAGTACAGCCGATACTGAACCTGCGTGAGTCTTAGCGAATCCTGACGTCTCCGTATAGGGAGTCTTAAAGAGGACAGTTTTAATACCTGTTAATTGGGCTGAACCATCAGCGTTTTGAGTAACTCCGGTAAAGGATATCTGCTCTTCTTGAGTACCGTTTCCAGGCTCAAGAGTCATATAGGCAATTGAACCTAGGTCTGACATTGCAATCGTTGACCCGTTAATATCGGTAAAGGATTTTAAGTTCATAACCGTGTCTCCGATTGAAACACCGGAGCCTGCGAGTGAGAATGTATCTGCTTGTAGAGGATGGAATGACATTTTTCTTTAATTATAATGTATAAGTGATTATGTTCCTATCAATGTATCTCCGTCTTTAATTAATATATTTGTATCATCAGCCGGAGCAGCATTAAGTCCGAAGGCAATTAACTCGAATCGTTGGTCTACTCCTAAGATACTGAAACTGAACTGACATTCATAGAAGTTATATCGGTTAAAGGTTTTAATAACTCTAAACTTAGGCGGAAGGTTAGTAAGTGATGAGAGTTTTGTACCTCCGAGTTTCACTTTACCAAGGGAGTTTTTACCCAACGAAGCTTCGTCATTTGGAAGACAGACATATTTAGAATTATCACCATCAATTTCAAACGACTGAGTGGTTAGACAACCATCTAGTTCGTAGTTAATCTCTCCGATTAGTGTTGTATTGGGGTTAATATAGCCCTCGATGTAAAACTCATTGGCATTTTTAAGAGTGGTTCTAGTTCCGAAGTTCTGATAGGAGAAATTAACCACTGCTTGGATGGGTTGACCAGCAGAAGTAGAGGTAGCTCGGTCTGAGTAGCCTGTAAAGAGCCTATAAGACTCTGAAGTGACTGCTGAGTGACCGTATAAATCTCCATCTACCGTGTAAAAGGAAGTAATCGGAAGCGTTTGAGGTGCTTCCCAAGCTTTGGTAAATTCATTAAAGATACGGATAATCCCCAACGTAGGAATGGTGACCATTTTATATCTCTTCCAAGAATAGACTGACCCTCCGGTAAAGTCATAGGTATCAAAATCTAGTTTAATTGGGTCTGAGATGTTTACGGTATTTGGGTCTGCGATAATATCTTCGACACGGCCTAATTCATCAAAGGATGGTTCATTAGTAACCATGATGATTTTATTCCCAGCTTTATTTATGAGAGCTTGAGACTGAGCTGCTTGAAGATTGTTTACCTTAAGGAGCTGGACTTGGAAGGTCTCAGTGGTGATGGCGGTTGAACCATTAAAGGTACTGGTTTGATTAAGTGAGGTGTTATACCAAAAATCCTTCCCAGCGGTTATATACATATTCTGTTCCTGGGGAATGAAGCCTACAATATTATCATCTAAGTTAGCAGTAGCTCCTTCACCTGGAAGCCTTGGAGAGCTAAATGCGTAATCAGTAAAACTATTTACTTTAGACATGTAAACCGAAGGAGAAGTAAGTGAAGCGATGAAAATCTGATTATTTAAAACTGAGATTAAATCATTTTTAAATGATGACGAAGGACCTGAAGAAAAAGAGCTATTAGATGTGGTGACGACCTTCTGATAGGCCAAATCTCCCGCTACAGGAGTGTTTCCTCCCTGTAACGTAGGATCTGGGGTTACACCAGTAAAGGTACTTCCTGAAATCCCAGTATAGGTGTAATCAACTCCTCTAATAGTGATGACTTTATTTCGTGAAGTGTAAAATCCCGAAGTAGCGATGGGATTATTCATTACTATCGTATTTGTAGTAATCGAAGCAACTGTGTCATAGGCTCCATTCCACTCAAAAATATTAGAAGTTCCATTAACAAATAAACAGAGTCTAAGTAACTCAGTGGTGTCCCAGAAGGTTGTGAAATTGTAATCTACGGTCGTTAATCCGGTAAGTAAGTCTTCCCAGGTAACCGTCGTTCCATTATCGTAGCGAAACTGTAACTTCCCATCATTCCCCGCTGAGGTTAAGAATCCTGCTCGCATATACCTCTTACCGTTTCCTTTAGAGTTCCATTCAAATGAAGACTTAATAGGAGCCAATACAGTGCTTTTATCTCCATCTACAGTATAACCTTGACGAATCTGGACTCTTGACGAAGTGTTTACCAGCACATCTTGAGAGCCTACAACCAGAATACCTGGTGAGGTGTTAGTGATGTCTTCACGATTTCTATATCCTAGTTTAAAGTTATCAACAATATCAATCTCCCTTACTCTGGCTTGAGCAAGTCTTTTTGTCTTAAAGAATGATTCGTTTTGTGCCATGGTTTAAACTCCCCATCGTCGTCCGAGATACTTTCCATACCCTGCCTGTTGAGGAGTGTAGTAGGGTTCATGGGGCTTTTCGACCTGTGATTTCGTCATTGAAGTATAGCGTTCCTTGTTTTTAAGATACTCCTGTCCAAAGAAACTCGAATCAAAGAACGTAGCATCCAAGCCTTGAATCTGCTGCGTAGCGTAGAAAGCTAGGAGATTCTGATAGAGGTTATACGAGTCAGTATCCAGGTTAATTAAATTCGAAGTATCAGTTACTGTTTCTTGGAAAGCTCCGGTAGAAGAGTCTCTAAAGAGGTATTTAGAATAATATTTAACCGTCCTATAAAGACCAAGAACACAAACAATGTTATCGAGGTTAACTCCGGTAAACCCTGTTCCATCAGTGGTTATTCCGATGTATACATAGTCAATCGCGGTAACATCAGGTGAACCCACAACAGTTGCTCCGAGCCAATCTGCCCGAATTAAATTCCATCCCACAGCGAAAGCATTTCCTTCATTTGTGGTAGTTAGGGTTCGAGAGTAATAATTCGATGAATCAGACCCCCAACGGATTTCAGTTGATGTTATCCCTGTTACTGAAGGGAAATAGAGATAATAGAAAAACGATGCTTGGTTTAATTCTTTGGTTAAGTCAAGGGTTGACGCCTCCGTTTTAGACAACTCGGCAGTCTGGGCACCACTTCCTGAACCGATGTCAAATTTCAATGACCCACCATTTGCTACCCAATTAACATTGTCAATAGTGAGGTTTGAGGCTACTCCGCTTACCGCCCAATCGGTCGTATCAGTACATGAGTCAATTAAAATCTGCTGAGGGAGTGTGGTGTCGTTAATTCGTAGAGTTTTAAGCGCGGTATTGTACTGAATTGTAAAATCAGAATAGGAATCAAAACGATTCTTATTAATATCAAACGGCTGTTGGTAGGTTTGACTGATTAAATCCTGGGCGGTTCGGTAGTACTGCGGAGAGATGTCGATGATTCGATTTCCTTTTAAGTCAGTAGGGCAGGCATAATCAAAGACCTGTGAGTAAATCGGGGTCGTGGTAAGGACGATGCGCTCGGTTTCAATAGGGTCTATATCTAAGATGAGTTGTCGGGCTGTACGATTATGCAACTGGAAGAGTCCTTGAACTTTATTTAATTGCGTCCCATGTAAGACACTTGCCAAATCAGCATTTGCGTTGTTTATTGAGTAACTCATAGATTAATTTTTTTTAGATATACCTTACCTTTATTTAAATAAGTATCCGTTTTTTTGTGGCAATCGATACAGAGAGTTCTCCCATTATTTATATCCCACAACTCCTTACATAAATCAGCTTCTTCTACTGAAGTTATTTTAAATTTTCTAATTAGACCTGAGAATGGAAATATATGGTCAGCATTCAAATATTTATCATGTTCCTTACAAAAGACACATGTAAAGTTATCTCTCTTGAAAACATTTGACCTCCACTCACGATAATTAACCGAACGTCTTATAAGCCTAATAAGACTAGACTTACCCCCATCCCAAAATGGACTCTTAATACCTCTCTTTGCAATTGACATCTTGTATTTTGACTCACTGCTCATTATCCTTTTAGGTAGAAGAGGATTCCTTTTCTTTCCTAATTTTGCATCTCGAAGTTTTTTAATATGTTCCTCTGAAAATTTAATCCCCTTCCGGGCGATACTTACTTTTAAACCTACCGACTCAGGTCTTTTTACCCCTATCCTTGACTTGCCCACACTTTTCTTTGCACAAGGAACAGAGCAGTTCTTTTGGTTTTTCTTTTGGGGATAAAACTCATTAAAACAGTTTTGACACAATCTTTTTTCTTTTTTCCATTCAGCTCTCATTAAGTTAATTATACTATTAACCGATTGATAGAGTGATATCTTGATTTCCACCAACAACAACCGTAAGACCATTATTAAATCTCACATCATAGGTTAAACACTGTCCGGCAGTGATTGATGAGCCGATTGTTCCAATAAGGGTTCCTCCAACATTCTGGCCATCATAGATAGCAATTCCTGTTGAGGCTGTCGTGTTAATCACCACTGAGTGAAGTACACCAGGACCTTTACCGATAACGGTGGTACCGCTTGCGTTGATGTTTTTAAAACTATAGTTTGGGTAACTGATTGACATTTTTTTACGTTAGTTAATAAGCACTAGTGTGTGCCCGTAAAGGCACACGAACTGCTTATTAAGCGCTAGCTGAACCCTTAGCACCAATAGTACCTACATAGTCAATAGCTACTACTTCCTCTCGGAAGTTAGCCTGATAGAGGTAGGTTCGGTTATTTGAATAACCCCATGGGCGAAGGAAGGTCTCAATGCCTTGTCGAACAAGACGCTTGATACCTGTGTTTCGAGCCAAAAGATACCACGCTGTATCAGAGCCTCCAGTTGCTGCAGAAAGATAAGGGTTTGAGAAAACTCGATATCCGTATGCTGAACGGTAGACGTTGATAGCGTTGGTTGACACATCTCCGGCCAAAGCTGAATCAGAAAGTTCGATTGCCAACTTAATCAAAGCTGGTGGAACCAAAAGAACTGCTGGCTGTTGACCCAAAACTACTCCTGTTTGGTCTGGCTGAACTGCAAGTGCAGTGATAGCCGAGTTAAGAGAAGTAGAAGAGAGAACGGTTGAAGCTCCAGTAATATCGTAAAGATTATTGCTGTAGAACTGACCATTCAAGAGAGCGTGATTACCGAAGAGTGCTACGCCGTCTGCCGTAATAGTAGTTGTGAAACCACCTCGGAAGATTTTGAAGGCATTAGCATCCATTGATACACGTGCCTTGAGAGCCAAGTCTGTGACTGTGCGTGCCCAGACACCGTGCATATTGTCATCAAAGAGGTCTTTGGAAAGCTCAATGCTTTCTGCGAAGTCCTTGATAGCAGTAGTAATCTTATTAGCGACCTTTGGAGTTGAAGTTGGAACTGTCTGAGTTTCCGTAATGATAGGGAAGAGATTAGTACCTCGATATACTTCTTCGATATCGAATGCCTTATCTGTTGTTTCCTGACGGAAAATCAATGGGTTCTTACACGTAGTCATTACAGGGTTTGAATCCTCGTAATTGAACTCCTGGAAGAACACTGAATCTAGCTCTGTGCGGACGATGGCTAGATTTTGAGCCTCATTAAACAATGTTTTAATCCTTTGTCAATATATCCTTATAGTAAAGTGTGGATTTTCTCGACAAAAGCGTTAGTTAGTAATGCTTAGCGTCGTGTATCCAAAACTAGGCTCGGTATGAGAGACCGTTTCGGAATGAGAATCGAACTTTACCTGGGAACTTCTGAATATCAAGTTCTTCAACAATAAGTCCACCGCCTGTTAGGTCGGTTGAGTTAATTGTGTATGTACCACCAAGCTGTGTTGAGCCAACACCACCTGTTCGGGTGAATGTTACGCGTGAGCCTACTTTGGTGTCATATTGCTGCTGCTGAAGAGTTGCTCCTGACGAAGGATTACCGAAGTAATCAGTTGTCTGAAGAGTTGAAATTAAGTATGTAAGAGGTTCATCAATCGGGGTAACAGAAACTTGACCAACACCTGTACCAGATGATGGTTCTGTTGACGTTGATGCTGCTACACCTACCAAGTAAACTGCGCCTGGACCTCCTACCTGAGGGTATGGGGTTGCACCAGTACCTGATGCCAATGCCGTTACAAAACTACCTGAACCTAGTGACTTAGCGACAGGTTCACCAGATAGAATCGTAGGAATTGTGGCTGCTGAGGGAACTACGTAATTTATATCGCCAGGATATCCGTTTCCGTTATCCTTCGAATAAATTGTTATGTCTCCGAGTGCCAATGTATTCTAGCTTCTTATTATGAATTTAGCGCTTCTTTTTAAGAAGATTGGTTATTTAGTAATTAAAGCGCCTTGAGTAATCTTTTGCATGTTCTTCTTTGCCATCTCTATCTTTTCATCTGACCATCCTTTAGCTTTAAAGGCTTGGATTTGTTCATTTGAGAAGTAAGGGTTGGTATTTACTTCGGGTTTGTCTAAGTTAGACCCACCGGCTGAAGTGGAAGTAATTTGCCCTCGATTCTTCAATGCTACTTCAAGCTCTTTGTTTCGCCGTGCTAGACCTGTAATTGCAAGGTCTTTTTCAGCTTGGAGTTGAGCTTCTTTAGTTGCAAGGAACTTTTCTTGTACCTTTCGTTCAATGAAAGCCTCCATGTCTTCGGGAGAAGAACTATCCGATTCTTTCTCCTCAGGTTTTACGTTTTTAAGATATGCCTTTCGGTAATTCTCTTTCTCTTTGGCAACTTGAGCGAGTTCTTCGTTCTTTTGCTTTAGGAGAGCTTCGTAATCAACCTCTTGCTGAGTGGCAATGGTCTCAGTCTTTGTTTCAGTTGCCGTTGTTGTTTCTGACATTTTATTTCAGTTCGCTTAAGGCACCACTTTCGTTTGCGAATGCCTGGATTATAATAATAACCACCCTCTCGGGTGGCTCACACGAACACCTATTCGCCACGACGCTAATCATAACAAGTAGGTGCTCATGTCAGTCACCCAGTCTTATGGTTAGCGTCGTGATTAATTATTTTAATTATACACCTCTCTCTTTCCAAGCGCTACTGTTTTTCGATTGTGTCTATGATTGATTGTTGTAAGTCGATACACCACATCATTGATTTACCATATCGGACTTCTTCGAAGGTAGTTGCTTTATTAAATATTTTATCCTGGGCAACGTGTTTTGTCGAATCAGTCATTAATTTCCAAAGTCTGAAGCCTTTTAAAGCCCTAGCTTCAGCCTTTAATTGCTTTAACTCATCTTCAGTGGCTCTCTCACCGTTAATCAATAAAAACCCTTTTTCTCTTGTAAGAATCTCCTCAACTGTTATGGAATTAAACAATTTCCGTAAAAGCCAATTCTCTATTTTTTGTTTCATCCTAAGATTTTATTGATATCTATGGTACTGATGTGATTTTGCCCTGTGGTTTTAATGATGTATCCGTCCATGAATCGAGCTAACTCTGTTGCGTAGGCTAGGTCTTCGATACTTACATCCTTCAAAAGAGTAACGAGGTCATTATATCGAGCGTATTCTTTAGGGTCTTTTGAGAGTAATTGTTTTAGTTTCTTTTCAATCTGGGGAGCTAGATGAGCGAGGGTGGTAGTTTTTCTCTGGTCATCAAACACTCCTCCTACGATTGCTGAAAACGATTGGAGAAATACTTTGGTATAACTAATATTTTCATCCATCCGCAAGAGATAAGGGAAAAGTTCATCTCTAATAAGCGAACGACGTCTCTCAGCACTTTGAACAAGTTGCAGGTCACTTACAATATCTTTTTTAGATTTATTTTTTCGTGCCATGTTATTTCTTAGGTCTCCCTCTTTTTTTAGGTTCGGAAATAACGGTAATCGGAGTATGAGCAACAACGATGATGTCTGGTTTACCGAGAAGTTTATCTGTTACCTTAGCGATTACTAAGTCGAAGAGTTTATGAAAATCAGTTAAGTCACTGTTTACATACTGCTGCATCTTTTCAATGGTCAAAGCCTTAAAGTCTTCGGGGGTTGTACCATCAGTTACTACTACCCCATCATGAACCTCTACTGCTTTTGAACGGGGAATGTTAAAGATACTACGAATAAGATTCCTCTGTTCGTTTGAAAGAGAAACCCACATATGTGTACTAAGAATTGGAGGCATTGCGTCGTTGTTATTTAATATACCTAATTGTACCACACTTATTGCTTAACGCCAGGATTTGTGTCTCTCTGCTGTCGTCCGTCCACTACCTGAATTTCAGCTACTCGAAGTGCTGAGGTGTTGTTTCGGTCTTTAGCTGATTCTGCCTGATAACCTAGATTTGTAGCCATATTATGAATTTGAATCGTTAGTTGGGTTTGATAATGTTCCTTCTGGTACTGTTCCTTGGGTAAATACACCTGGTTTTGTCACATGAATTGGTGGTGTAAGTCCTACACCTGAAGGTGCTGTTACAGTGTCTGCTGAAGAGAGTGAGATTCTTAAAGGGATTACAGTTGAATCTACATCTGCTCTCACAGACGGTGTATAGGTTACTGTTGTGCTATTTGTCGTAACAATGTACGACGCTGATGCGGTTACGGTTTTCGTAGTTGCCATGTTATTTAATTCCTAATGATGGTGAAGTGGGTTGCTGCGGCAATCCCATTTTACTTAAACTTTGTAATGGTGACTGTTGTGGTTGGGGCATTTGCTGAGTCTGCTGAGGTTGCTTGGTAATGTAATCGTCCGGTTGCTTAATATCTTTGTAGGCTCCGAGTAAGAAGTCTTTGAATACTTTCTCCTGGTCAGCCATCGGTGAATTTATTGCTCTATCATAAAGTTCGAGTTTCATTGCTCGCTCTAAGTCTTCTGAACGTGGATGAAGTACATCCGGTGAAACAACAACTTGATACTTTAAGCCTCGAATAATCATTGGGTTTACCTTATAGATTTCCATCTGAGAGTTATTCTGCTCTTTAAGAACATCATACGAGTGCTTTAGGACTTCATCTCCGGTCATAGGCTCTTCAGGAACTTTGTCGGTAAACTCAATTTTCTTTTTATCAAACTTACCTTTTCCGTTTACCAAGAATGACTTATACACTAACTCAGCTTCATCAGTGATTTTATCTACATCAATGATGGTAAGGTGCTGCAAGATATCTCCTACCCTAAGTCTACCATATTGTCTTACGTAGCGAGCAATCATCTTTACAAAGAGTCCCAAGACAGTGTTAGCATTCTGTTCAAGACGAGATATTTCATACGCTGTAGTGTCTCCTGAAGGAGCTTGGCCTTGTTCGATTGGGTTTTCTGAAGTCTCGGAGACGGATTTCTCTACTTCCATCAAGGTATCCATGCCTGCCTTAAGATTACCAGCTACAGCAATTGGAGTGAGTTTAGAATTAGGGTCTGAAAGGGTGGTAACTCCTCCTGGAATAATAACATCAGAACCAATAGTCTCAGAGCCGTAATTAACCATTGGCTGAAAGATGTTTAGATAGGTTCCATCAATAATCATCGGATAGAGAGTGTTTACAATATTAGCGTCACTTTGGAGTTTAAACGCTAGAGACTTGTAATAGAAACACTTACCTTCATCGAGGTTTTCATAACCGAATTTAATAAATGGATAGAGTTTATCTACTCGGGGATTAGGATTATCAAAATCAGTAAGAAGAACTCCGTTTAACATAATGAGTTTCAAGTCCATCTTCTTATTCCAGTAGATAATCTCTTCTACGGAATCAGTTCGCATATTCGAGTCGTAGGTTTCATAGAAAGTATTATTAGCATCATCGAGAATCGTCTGGACTCCTGGTTTAACATACTTCCAATTTTCATACTCTCCGTACTTAGTTGAGGCTAAGTCATATCCAATGACTCGTCGCCAGATTAACCAGGCTTGTTTTTGGATATCGTTCTCGTAGAAGTTTTCAATAAATAACTCATCACACGGAACGGGAGTATCTTTAAATCCTGAAAGGTCATCGTCTAACTCTTTTTCGGGAATCCACTTTCCATCATCATCTTTATCACGTTTAACAGTTCTAAAGACTTCTCCGTATTCTGTATAGGTAATTGAGGCAGGGTTAAACAAGGCTGCGATGACTGCGTTCATTGACGAATCTACATAGAGGGATTGTTCTGCCGACCACTCCATCAAATCCTCCATTACTCTGGCCGAATCAGTTTGAGAATCAGATTGTTCATTGTACGCAAAAATCTTAGGAAAAATAAGTTGAGCTGTTGCATGGGCGGCTATTGATATACATTTATTTCTAACAATGGGTCTAATGGCATTACTCCTCCAGCCGTTAATAATATCTCCTGCTGGTGATTCACCGTTATTAGGCTGATAGGTGTTAAAGGACATTTGGTCAACCATCATTCGTCCGATAACTGACATGTCATTAAACTCTCTCCTGGGTTTGTACATGGTCTGATATCCAAGGACAAACTGACGGATTATCATCGACCGTACTTCTCTTTCATCATCTGTTGGATTATAGGCAGAGACGTTAAGTTTATTATCCTTAATTTCTTTAGGAGTGAGACGGATATCACTGTACTCTGCGTTACCAACATTCTTTATAACTATAGACATTTAAGTGCATAGCGTCGTGTTTAGTTAGTTAATTGATTATATCACATAACCTGAAACATACCGGAAGTGTTTGTTACTACGGCACATATTGATGGCGTGTCTGTCTGAAAGGTCGGAGTATTTACTGCGGTTAAAGTATTTGAATTTCCTGAGTTATCTGTGTAGACGTTATCAAGTGTCCATTCAGCTCCGAGGTTTGTAGTTGAACCTAAAACTGAACAATAATTTGATGAAATATCACTTGCAGTCCTGGTTGTTTTCCAAAATCTCATTAAGGATAATTGACCATCTAATCTGTTTGAGAAGTCGCCCTCTGCGCCCACAACAACAGGGTCAGTACCATTAAATATAGAACCAGGGTATGTTGAATTAGAACCTATACTGGTACCGTTTACAAACACCTCAATTTTAGTTGAACCTGCCGTATACACTACTGCAATATGGGTCCAGGTTGCTGTGGTAAAGGCATAAGTGGCGACTACGTTATTAGTTGCCGCAGAACCATCAGATGATATACGGACCCTTACTCCATACGTTCCTCCAGTGTTATCAAGCTGAATAGTAAAAGATAGATTACCTCCATTTGCCCAGCTTTGGGAGTACATATTCATCACCGCTCCTGCTGAAGGTAGTGTTGTAAATTTCACCCATGACTCCCACGTGAAAGTACTTGTAGTAAATAGATTAGATGAACCACTCTTAGCCCTCGTCATATACTGAGATGACGAAGCGACTAACTTAACAGACTTTGTTAATCCGTATGCCATTTTAACTTGAGGCTACACAACGAAACTTGCTTGTGTTGTTATTAAACATAAATCCAACTGTTAAAGGAAGAGTGGTAGACCCATTAGAGGTTGTAGGTGCTGAGACTGTAGAGTTTTCAGTATTTACCCAGGTGATGGTTTGAGCTGCACCCGTAGCATCAAGAATGCGGACAATTGAAGACTGACCATCAATGGCTCCTGACGTTGCAAGAGTTACCGTAAGAGTAGCCGCTGAGTTATTCGTAACCGTGTTTACCTTTGAAGTCACCGGAACTGTAGCGGCATTACCTGATGCGGCGATAGCATTACTTGTGGTTAAAACCTGTGAGAAGGTCTGAGAACCTGTAAATGTCTGTGCTGAATCTGTGCGAGCAATCGTTGCTGATGTAGACGGGAAGGTCATTGTCGTACTATCCGTTCCATCTAAGGTTAGGGTCTTTGAGATAGTTAAAGTCTTTCCATCTGCAATGGTAAGCGTTGCTGATGTCGCTGGGTCAGTTAGCGTTACTTTAGAATTAGTAAATCCTCCGGCTCCGTTTCCTTTTAAGACTGATGAACCTGAGGTTGCAGGGGCATAATCACTTCCTGAAGTAGCGGCACTTACTGATGTACCATTTCCCTTTAAAAGTCCTGTAACTGAAGTCGTGAGAGTTATAGCAGGAGTAGTCGTAGGGTTAGCTACTGAACCTCCAAAACCGTTAGCTGAAGTAACCGAGACAGTAGTAACGGTTCCAGAGCCTCCACCACCTACAACTGAAAGTGGAGACGCTGTAGTCCCCTTTCCGGTAAGAGTAGAGTCAGTGGTTACTTGAGAAAGTCCACCTCCATGCCAACGTAAATCAGACGTGTTAATTTTGTATCTCTCACTTGCTCCGCTTATGTAATTTGTTGTTAAACCTTTTAAATCTTCAAAATCTTTCTTGGATACTGTGTCTTTGATAACGCTAGAATTTAATGCCCCGTAGAGTGTATTTAATTTAGCTGCAATCTCTTCGGCAGTATCTTTAGGATTTTTAATAGTAAACTGATATCCTTTTTCTTTCACAATAGTAATAGATTAATTTGCTACCTAGATTATACGATACGGAAATAATTCAAGCAATCTTTGTAGTTTTCTTTTAAGAGTTTGTCAAATTCCTCTGGGGACTGGGGAGTGTAGGTTTTCATATGAGGTACTAGATTCATCATCGTAATGTCTTCAGGACATGAGTGAGTTAGCCCTAAATTTGGTGAGGTAGTGTATACATCAACTCCTACTAAGGTTCCTTTAAGGTTCTGAAACCCAAAATCATCTCTAATCTGTTCGTAGGTTCTAGCAACGAGAAAGGGTGAGATGGTATGAACAATCGGGATAAGGCCAGCCATAGCCATTCCTGCAGCCATTCCCACCATCGTTTGTTCAAGAATCCCGATGTTATAGCATCTAGTTGGATATTTCTCGAATACATCTTTAAATGCAAACACGCCAATATCTCCCAAGAGGACAACTACTCGGTCATCGTTATCCATTATATCCATTACACTAAGAGGAAATTGCTTTCTCATAGTCTTGTTGTGTGATTTTTTTGTTGTGCCATTCTGGGGATTGCATAAAAGGAACACCATTGGCTTTAATTGTATTACAAAGCAACATCACAGGTTTACCATCTCCTGCGGTACTACTCAACCATAACTCTAATGAGTCTTGGTCATGGCCACTATTGGGAGTTCCTGCGTTCCAACCAAATGCCCAAAACTTTTCATATAGACTTTTGTTGTCTAATGCTCTATCACTTGAATGATTCTGGTCTATAATTACTGTAAGATTATCTAACTTATGATGTGCCGCAATCATCGCACTCTCCCATACCGTACCTTCGTTACATTCACCATCTCCAATGAGGCAAAAGACTCTACCATTTTCACCTTTAATCTTCTTTGCCATAGCAAGTCCTACTGCCATTGGTAGCCCGTGGCCTAATGAGCCTGTAGAGGCTAGAATTGCCCCACCACGCTTAGGATGACCCCAGAGTTTAGAAGACCAATCCAATAACCCCTTTTCTTCTAAGACTGCATAAAGTGCCATACACCCATGACCCTTAGAAAGGATGAATTGGTCATCTTCTTTAAGAACCTTATCGTATAAGACCCAGATTATATCTAAAATCGAAAGAGCTGAAGGAATGTGTCCCATACTATCACGTAATGCTACTTCTAGGATTCTATTACGAAGTTTGTCTATCATAAAAAAGGAAACCTACTAAAGAGGCTTCCACACGATTATCGAATACCCATCGATTAAAAATGAACCGATACCGCTTCGCTTCTTCTCGATGATTTTTAACTTACCCTTTCTTTCCAGTGATTCTAAGTAGGTAAGATACCCTTTAAGGTACTTACGCTTACTCATGTACTGAATCGAAAGGTAATCAAGAAGTTTACGTGAGTCGAGTAATTCAGGAATGGGTTCGATGTGAACAACTACATCAGGTTTGTTCCTAAGAAGATAGGATACGAACTTTTTGTAATTCGTTCCTGTCTGCTCAAGAGCTGCCACCGTGTACACCCCAGCTCCTTTAACCATCTTCATCTTCGGTGGATTAAAGAAGTCAAAGTGTATTCCCGTAAACCCTTGGGCGTTAATCATATCATTAGACGACTTTGCCCAGTCACATCCAAAGTAAATGGCCGTGGGATTGAATTTAATCACTCGCCACATATTGTGTCCGGTTCCACAACCAAACTCATAGATAGCAGGCTGGGTTCTAAGATACTTCTTGGCATACTTATCAACTAAGCTGTAGAGCATGTCACGCTCATAGTTCTTTTCAAGACCAATGACAAACTCTCCATTTAGGCGATTAACTTTATACTTTCCGAAGTATCGAGGAGTAGCATCACCTGACTCTAGGTTCTCTGCCCAGCCTTTCTCCCACTGCTTCTTACGGTGTTTCCCAGAATAGGGAACAGACTTATCCAAAAGGATTTCCATAATTTGGATTAAGGCTTGTTCATATTCTTCCGCTGTGAGCTTACGATATTTCATGTGTATCCTTTCTTAATTAATAATGTCATGGAGCACGGATTTCGTCTATAGGATTATACACTTCGGTAGCAGCTTCTAATAAGATTGAATCAGGATAAACAATAAAGGTGTGAATGATTCCTTTGGTTACTTTGATTCCTTCACCTTCAAATATCCATCCACGTTTATAAAATTTATCTCCGGTTAAAACGTAATTGGCTTTACCACGAGCCATGTAGAAATACTCATCCTTGTTAAGATGGTAGTGGTTTCCTAAAGAGACTTTACCTTTTACGTAAATAGTTTTAACTGACTTTACACAGTCTCCATCTACCCACTCATGAAGTATACGCCTGGCGTCTTCGTGTTTATTTATTTTCATGAAGCTCTTCGTCAATCATCCACTTAACGAGGTCTTTAAACTTAACCGTAATCGGGTCATATCCTAAGAGTTGTTTAATCTCTGAAGTATCTCCTAAAAGAAGGTCAACTTCTGCTGGACGCGTGAGGTTTTTATCAAACTCGACATAACACTTCCAGTCACCTAATTCAAGATAGTTAAACGTCTCTTTTACAAATTCTTCGACCGAATGAGTCTCACCCGTAGCCACGAGGAAGTCACAAGGTTCTTTAGTCGTGACGACTTCATAGATGATTTCCATGTAGTTTTTAGACGACCCCCAATCTCGTTTAGCACTTAAATTCCCTAGTCTTATTTTATCACGTTTACCCTTTTTAATTTCAACTGCTTGCTTGATTATTTTCTTAGTTACGAACAATTCACCACGACGAGGAGATTCATGGTTAAAGAGGATTCCATTATAGATTTTCATTCCATATCCTTCTCGATATGCTCTACCTAAGGAAAAGGCAAAGACCTTTGAACACCCGTACGGAGAACGAGGCCAGAACTTAGTTGTTACTTTCTGGGGAGTTTCTTGGACTTTACCAAACATCTCACTACTTCCTGCTTGATAGACTTTTGCTTCTGGGCAGTGCATTCTTACTGCCTCAAGGATTCTTCCAAATCCTAGTCCTGTAACGTCTTCCGTATAAAGAGGAATATCATACGAAGCTCTTACATCTGATTGAGCTGCGAGGTTAAAGATAATATCGGGTTTAACTTTTGCAATCACATTATTAACAGAAGTCGCATCAGACAAGTCCATTAAGTGAGTTGTGATTTTATTAATAGTTTCTGAGACACGCTTTACATTCGGCGATGAAGAACGACGCATCGTTCCATGGACTTCGTATATTCCTTTTTCGAGAAGAATATCAATCATATACGATGAGTCCTGGCCAGTTAATCCTGTTACAAGTACTTTAGTCTTTTCCATATAGTTTTCGTTGATAGTCTATTGTTTCTTTTAATCCCCGATATAAATTAATAAATCCCTTGGGAAACTCTTTAAGGGTCTTGGTCATGTCTAATCTAACATCTTCTGGTGCATCTTCTAATCCTTTATTAGTTTCGGGGATAGTGACACAGGCGTGGGTCATCTTGGCGATTTCTTCTGCTAACTCAAGAATTGAGAGGGTTGAAAATCCTCCTACATTATACACAATATCTTTTCCTCCAAGGATTATTTTCCACATTAACTCTGCTGCGTCTTCAACATGACAATAGGTTCGTACTGCCCTCCCTGCGTCTTTAAGAGAGATATTTCGATTAACTAAGGCTTGTTCAATGAACTGATTAATCACCCTTGTGTCGTGGGGTTTGGTTCCTGGTCCATAAGCTAGAGCTAAACGAGCAATCTTTACATTAAATGAATCTGCAAAGGAATGAACAATGGCTTCACCACAACGCTTACCTTCGATGTAACAAGCTCTTGGATGTGAAGGATTTGTAGTGCCGATGGTGTTTTCAGAATAGGGAGCTGGTGCACCTGAATAGACTTCTGAGGTTGAGACAAAGAGAAATGTTCCTTTAGGTTTTAAATACTTAAATAACTCAATCGTTGTCTTGGTGTTAATTTCAATGGTTTTAATCTTATCTTGAGTGAATTTTAAAGGCTGACCGTATCCTGCAGCGTGAATGATAATTTCCTGTTTCTTGAGGTTTTTAGGTATCTCATCACATTTAATCTTTGTTAATTCTACTTCATCGAAGTAACGAGGAATCAAATTACAAAGATTTGTTCCCACTAATCCATATGCACCTGTAATGGTTATCTTAATCATTTGTGTAACTGATAACAGAGATTGCAGACATAAGCGGTTCTTTTTCTTGAACCAGAAATTGTATCCTTAACCTCAATTCCTCCGTAGTACATGTCTCCGCCACGCCTTAAACTTCCATGACATAATTCACATTTCTCACTAAAAGCCCAGACAAAAAATTGCTTAATGTATTTCATAACACTTTATCCCAAAAGGTTTTAGCTGAGTAACGTTCCTCTGTTTTCTTTTGACCACTTAATGCTTTCTCTGTAAGAATCTCAGGCTTAGAAAGAAGCTGCCTTATAATTTCAAGAAGTTCTTCCTTTGACGACCAATCAACAAAGTCAGTATCAGGAGAATAGAGTTTATCCATTTCTTTACTCTCTTGAACGAGATAGAGTGCTCCACATAACATCGCTTCAAAGCATCGGGCGTTGATTACATCTTTCCCTCTAGCACGTGAGAATCCAATAGCAATCTTTGTTCGCTTGTATCTATCTGCGTATTCTTCAGTGGTAAAGTGGTCACCACCTTCACTTCCACCAGCAACAAGATTAACTCCATTATCAACTAGATACTGTAAGACTTCTCTGCGTTCTTCTCGTCCGTATCCGAATGAACCGTTAAAGAGAACATCGATATCTCTTTTAAAATCAGGGTTATTAAATACTCTGGGGTCTTTAGGAACATGCATGTACTCATATCCTAAACCGGAAACTATCTCTTCATTGGCTGTACCGATTACTTTATAACAATAAGGAGCTACTTGTTTAGCTAGGACTTGTTGCTCTTCTGCTTCTAAGTCACCCCAAATAGAAATGATTTTAACCTTTGAGAGTTTTTCTAACGTATCAAGGGTAATTACTGTTGGGTCACCTCCTAAGGGTTTGTATAAGATTAAAACAATATAATCAGGCTTAAGTTCTTCTACTCGACTCAAGAGGGCTTCGTCTCCACGTTTACCTGTGTGATAGAAGTACTTATCCATATGAAACTGTAAGACTTGAGCTTTGTTAGTTGATTCTAATGACTTCCAGATGTTAGTCTCCCACTCACTTACTCCCATTCGAGGAACTCCTGCACAGAAGTAATCTCCTACAAATAATACAAGGGGTTTGCGTCTAAAGGATTTAAACCTTCCATCTTCAAAGTAATTAAACAGTACATAGGCATCAGGAACAAAGACGGGTTCGTATTCATAGAGAATCTGTTTCATGAACTTCCAGTCTCCTGGTTCCAGGTCTGATGAATCTCCGAGTCCATATCTGAAGTTCTTTAACACATATCCTTTAATGATAAACTGCTCTCCTCCAACGTGAGCACATCTCATCTCTTCAGGCTTGGCTTCAAGGACATCTATTCCTTCGTGGAGTTTAGAAGTCTTCTTCTCCCATGAATCCCACCTGGCGTGAAGTTTTGGAGTATCATTTCTCTTCATTCCCACTACCACTACCGAAGCGTTGGGGATTTTATCAAAGAAACCTTCTTCAACTGAATCGTCATCGTTTAATAAAATATACTGTGTATCATCATCTACTCCGTGGTTTATAAACTCATTGAATAATCTGTTACTGATTGATTTCTTATTCGTTACATCATAGCGTCTTACATCTACCCATTCTGGGAATTCTATAACTGGTTCATCACTAGACTGTAGGACAACCCAATTACATTTACCTTCTAAGACTTTGATTAGAAAGGGTAGGTTTTCTTTTCTACTAAACGGCGTAACAACGGTTATCATTTTGCTTTAAGCCATGATGAGGATTGTATCTTTCCACCACCAACGTTAAATATAATTTCAGTGCCCATTGCATCACATACTTCCTGTTCAGGAACATTGTTTGGTGTAGAGTCACCACCCTTAGCGAATATATGAGGAGAGATTTCCATTAGCGTTTTACGTACTGTCTTATCATTATCTCTCGATAGTATTACTTCGTCAACATACTTAATTGTGGATAAAATCTGACAGCGTTCGATATCTGACATGAAAGGTTTAGAACCTTTTAATTTTACTTGTTCATCGTTATTCACGATTACTACTAACCAATCTCCTAGTTTCTTAGCTTCTTCGAGTAACCTTAAATGACCAACATGCAAAGGATTAAAGTACCCTGAAGTACAGACAATAACTTGTTCAAAGGGTGTTCTCATCGTGGTAATCTATAACCCTTGTTAGCACTCATACCTTGAGGGATAAACTGTTTAGCTTGTCGTCTCTCCATTCCTGCAGGTTCTTGCATGTAGAGTACATATCTAATTGCATCAAGTGCGTGATTATACTCATCAATCGGTTTCTCTTTCTCATTCATCATGGGTTTCTTTTCAGGATAGGAATAGGTTTCAAACTCTGAGATTAAGTTACGACATGAGTGATGAATCTTTAATCTATTAGTCTTAAGTAACTCTCGAACAGCATTAATACCTGCTTCAATGTCTTTAGAGACTTCTCGAACATTTAATCCAGCTCGTCGTAATTCCTCATTTCTATCTGGTTCTGCTGGGTCGGGGTAATATTTATTTCCTCTAAGAGACTTAGCGTGTTCAATTAACTCTGGTGTTGTCTTTTGAGTTTTGTAGTACTCATCGACTATCCAGTAATTTGAATCTTGGTCTTTAAGTATCTTGTAGATAGCTGCGGGGTTAGTAAAGCCCCAGTCTAAACCTACTAACGTATCTACCGTATTGAATTGAGGAATGTCTCGGATAACATGAATGTCACGGTTAAACTCTTTATACACTAGTCCTTCTGTCTTTCTAAAATCCGCTAAATATTCCTGAGCGAATCTATCTTCAGGTATTTCCTTTTTAGCTTTCTCGATTTCATCTACAGGAATGAAGGGATTGTCATAGGTTGTAAAGTGAAAAGACTTGTAGTCTGTATCATTGGCTTCTTTACCGAAGAGTCCATAAAAGTGATTGAATCCTTTTGGAGTTGAGATGAACATTACTTCTCCCTTTCTATCGGTAAGTGTAGGACGAATGACTTCTTCCCACTGAATATCAAAGTTTCTCATTGAGGCAATCTCATCAATTACAATGAAGTCAAATGACTGTCCTCGGAGTGTTTCGATTGATTCCCAACCTCTAAGGATAATTACAGACTCTCCACCACTTTTAGTTGCGGTTTTAATCTCTAATCTTGTTTCGTTTACATTCGTAGCAACTCCACCTAATTCTTTACGTAATACTTCCCAGGCGATATCTCTTGCTTGTTGATAGGTTGGAGCAATGTAACAGATTCTATTTGGTCGATAAATTGCTTTACCTTTTATCTCTTCAACTGCAAGAGTTGTCTTACCGAATCTTCTTCCACAGTTAATTACTCTAAATCTGTGAAGGTCACTGGCTATTTGTTTTTGCGCGGGTGTTAGCAACATGTCTATGATATCTCCACCAATAAAATCTCCAGTAAGTCCTACTAATTATTTCAATTGAAGTTATCTTATTAAACCAATATGACTTAAAGTGATTCCAGGCTATTCTTCTACTGATTTTTCTTAGAGCTTTTCTTCGAAGAGGTTCTGAACACTTTTCACAGAGTCCATCTTTGTAAGATTCATATGCTAGTAAATGACATTTAGGACAAGTTCTCATTTTTCTTTGCTATATCTTCACTAATTTCTACGTTGATTACTCGTTCTGTTGCTCCACCTGAAAGTAATTGTTTATTCTTAATTAAAATATCCATACTTCTAGCCAAAGATTCATGTTGAACAGTGGTTAAATCTTTAACAGCTAGCTCATCAGCTATTTTATTAATCTGTTCATCTAATTTTGTTAGAAGAGGTTTCACTGCTTTTTGGAATGCTTTGGTTGTTGTTAATTTCTTTGGTGTTCGTGCAGTATTTGGTGAATATCCTGCAGTTCTCATTGCGTGAGCCACTGTGCCACCATTTGCAACCAACTCAGCGATTGCTCTTTTTTGGAGCAAGGATGTCATAATAATTAATTATCCCACATACACTGATTTAAGCAAGTCAATGTTGTTATTGATATTTCTATTCTCTTCTATCCAACGTAAATTGATATCTCTAAACTGGGCTATTTCTTGGGGATTTTCTACAAAATGAGTTAGGGCTTTATCCCAATCTTCTACTATGGTTGATGTAGGGTCTTCGGTATATGCTGGGGAGTTTGAGGCTAAGGCTAATGCACCAGCTAGAGTGTATTCCATAGCTTTTGAAGCTGACCGCGCACGATTGAATCCATTATCTACCAAAGGACAGAGTCCTATATCTAGTGAGAGGTTAATTAACTGAGAAGGAAAGAGGTCAAAGTCGAAGTTCTGTATCCATTCTAGGTTAATCTCTTTTATTAAACTATCGAATTCTTTTAAGACTTTTAATCCTTCAGGTGGACAGGTGAAACTAAAATCCCTAAACCAATCATCATACGTTCCTCTACCAAATCCCATAAGTACAAAAGTAATATTGTGAGATTTCTGAAGTTTTTTAAACGTGGGAAGGACTAATAATAAATCCTCTACATGTGTACAACTTCCTGCGAACCCTATTCTAATTCCCTCTCGTTTAGGACGGGGGAATTTCCATTCATTGGGGTCATACATATTAGGAATTACCGTAATGGGTTTATCTGTCTTCCCCTCTAAGTATTTCTTAAGGGTTGGAGTTGCGACTGTGACGTGGTCTGCGTAATGTAAGACTTCTGTTTGACTCATTGAATCCCTTTTAACTGCGTAATAAAAAGGATTCGTAGGGTCGATTAAGTCTAGTGCATCATCCGTGTCATAGACTATCTTCTTACCGTCCTTTTTTAGGATTTCAAGAGCACGTCTAAACGAAAAAGGATAAATGCCATAGGTCTGAACTACTTTAAGATTATTATATTCTTCCTCATCAATGTCGGTATTAATCTCTAGTATCTTGGTCTTTACTCCATGAGCATGAAGGGCGTCCATGGGATGTTTAATCCTATACCAATAACATCCAGATTTTTGATGGGAGAAATACCCGACCATTTATTTTCGATTGTGAAGTGAATCTTGTGAGTGGTTGTGTTCGTTTGCTGAAGCCTTAAGAGAAATGGTATTTGACTGCTTGTTCTTCATTTCTTCGTTTAACTCTTCTGTTCCACTTCCATTTCGGAGTGCAATCTCTGAGAGAGCACCGCGTGTTGTTCCGTTTGCCAAGGTAGTTTAAATTAATGATAAATAACTATTGCGCTGTTTCTTTGTCTTCTCAATTATAGCATCTTCGCTTAAGGAAGGGTTGGTGATGTGATTACGTTCGTGAAGGGTTGTGTCGAGATATTCTATTCCCTTTCCTTTTGAAGGATTAACATAGGCAATCCGATTTTTTATATCTGATTCTCCGTAGTAGTTTGATTTTCTCTCGAAGACTTGAATGGGTTTCATTTCTTTGCTTTTACTTTCTTTAACTTAGGGGGTGCCATGTATTTTGACTGACCTGAAATTGTTTGGAAGTTAGGTCGTTGTGCACCACGTTGTGCTGCTGAGAATCGATTCCGTCCTGGAGCCGAGAGGGCTTGACCTAATTTACCACCGAGATATTTGATTTCACTTCCTGCACCCGAAAGAGTGTTTTTAATTGGACGAATAAAATCTCCTGCGGTTTCTTTAATGTTTTCTCCAATCAATCTCTTAGCGACTGTGCCATATGATTCGACCTTCTTCTTTCCTTTAGCGGCAAGTTTTTGAAACTTTGCCTTACCAAGTGATTTCCTTCCGATATATGCTGCTAGACCGGCTGGATTATATACACCTTTCTTTCCAGCTACCGCGTGCTCAACTTGTCGAAACCTTCCACCCCCACCTAACTTATTACTCTTACCGAAACTCTTACCTGTCTTTTTAATTCCTGAAGACTTGTATTTCATTCCTTCGGATTTCATACACTCGTCTTTGTAGGCCATGGTTTTCATTTCATTCATTCGTGAAATGAGTTGACCTGGCTTTGTCTTACCTTTGAGTCCAAGCTTTCGCTTGATAGAACCAAATTTTGTACCCGCCATTGTATTAGAATTATTAATATGTAATAAATTATATCACCTCTTTATACGAGCAACAACTATTTTGAAGCAATCCATAACATGAATGCAGTTATTCCAAATGTAGTAAGTGAAAGTCCTGTAATGGTGATGTAAACCCCCAAAAGGATAAACAGGAAGGCTATGAAAAATCTAATGATTCCTATCATATTTTCTTTGTTCGCTATCTCGGACGTATTCTTGATATGTTTTACCCTGATTTCTTACTTCTCTAAAAAGATGTTCGTATTTACTTTCCTTGGGTGGTTCTTTAGGGGGCGGGTTATCGAAACTTTGTTTAAACTCTGACTTAAAGGGACTTCTTCTTTTTACTGTTATCTTATTAGCGTCCAGGATTTCTTTGATTAAATTCTCTGGTACGTTGTATTTAAAACTTAATGCGTTAGGTGACCATCCGAATGTTCGTAATCGGAATAATTGCTGAAGTGTTTTTTCATCAAAGATGTCCATACTCACTGAAACCCCTAGTCAAGATAATTAATAATTAACTTTTAGTTTTTATGGCCTTTTCGTGCTCTTTATCTATTGCCACATAAAGGTCATAACAATCGAGTACTGAACCTGAAATTCCCAATGTATCTAAGAACTGTATAAGTGCCTCATGAATTTCTTCCCCTGAAACTTCTGAAAATAGTCTAAACTCGGCTAATGTATTTTTCTTTTTTCCATGAACCTGAATGTTTTTGAATTTTGCAAACTCTTCTTCCTGAACAGGAAGTGCAAAATCCATAACTTCATTCCATAACAACTCTCTGACTAAACTTTTTACTGCTTTTTCCTGATTTTGTGGTAAACCCATTCCCTCTAAGAGGGTTAGAAGTTTACCTTCAATGTGACTTACATAATCATCAGTAAGAACAGACACAACATTTATTACTTCTCGTGACATAACGTTTTTTTGACATGACTAGGGATTTCAAAGAACATGTAATCTTAGCTCTCAAAATAATTGTGCAGAGTTAAAAATTATACTCACTAAGTTTCCGCCTTCTCTAGGCACGGAAAGGCACAAACCTAATAAATATCAATGCGCAATTACTTAGAGAACAAAGACTGCATTTACTTTATTATATCACCTAGGAATAAAGGTACAATTGAGTTATCCACAGGGTGTTCACAACCCTATTTGACAATTTAATTGGGGCTTAATATACTCATGACATGATTTATTACAGTTACAAAACTGAATACGTTTCAACATACAACGCTTTTAGTTTTGTAATAAATCATACAGCGACGAGCCACCTTTAATTGGGTGGCTTTTCGTGTATTAGAGCACGGGGGCGAATGGGATTGTGCTTAATCGAATCCCTAGGGCTGGCGACCATGCTGAAATTGGCAGAAACTCATCTAAATGACATTTGGCGCAGCTCTCTCTACCTTCTCATTCTTTTGGGGGGTAGGGGGGCTGTCTTCAAGAAATCTATCTAAATAATATATGAGTATAACCACAATAGAAGAATGGGAACATTGTATTAATAAATGGAGTTCTCCTAGGAAACTAGAAAGAGAAAGGAGAAAGTTGGAAAGGAAACAAAGAAGTAAATTTATCGAGAAACGAAACTCTTTTTATTTAAAGGAACTTAGAAAAAATATGACCCGAGCAGAAAGACAATTTGGTTTTGAGCTTTGTAATGCGAAAATTCCATTCTTATTTCAAAAAGGATTTTTTAAGCCATTTCATAGGATCGTTGACTTCTATTTACCTGGAAAAGGTATAATTATAGAAATTGATGGCTTAATTCACAACAAAACTCTTCAAAAGGATACTAATAAAGATTATAGTTTTTGGGTTATGCGGGGTTTCAGAACAATACGATTTAAGAATGAAGATGTTTTTAAGCCTAATATTGTAGAAAGAATTAAAGAAGAAATTTCAAAATGTTTCTATGAATATCCCAATTAACAAAGAGAAATACTTAGATAAGTTTATAGTTGTACCACAAACAACACTCTTTGAACCTACATGGGAAGCAGTTAAACAACTTAGATGTCCGTATTGTAATTGTAGATTATCTCTTAACAGAGAAGGAACAGTTTACAGATGTAAGAGTGTCAAACATAAGAAGAAGTTTGCTATTAAAGTAGAGAATTTGACAACTTAACGTTTACGGTATATCATATAGATATATGAAAAAACCTATGACATCCTCGGAAATGGGGAAAGCAAGTTGGGCAGCGAGAAAGGCTAAGTGGGGAGAAAAAGGAGCCTATGAAGCCATGGAAAAAGCTCGTAAAGCATTAGCAGATAAGAAGGCTAAAGATTTGACTAAACCTTCAGTTTGATTTGTATTGAGTTATCCACTTGACTTAACGTTTAGATGGGTATAGACTAGAGATAGTAAAGATACGGAGTACACGACATCCTGGTTACGACTGGGGTTATCGAGAAACAAGTCTTTGCGACAGATTATTATAAGCTTTATCTATTCTGTTCTCCCTACTGATAAAGCGGGGAGAACAAAGTAAACCTATGAAAGTATTAAAAGAAATTATCGGCCTTAGTTTAGTGACAATTGGTTTTAGTATTCTTGCCCTCTTAATCCTAATCATTAAATAATATGTGTAATCACGACTTTAAAGTAATAGGTGAGTTCACAGTTAAATGTAATCTCTGCGGAGCTATGGGTAATGTCATTGCTAATGGTAGTGATGATGTCGATTATGAACTAATACCTGATGAACAGGAAAAGTAAAATGATGAGTCAATCTCAAAAAAAATATTATGAGAAGAATAAGGAACTCGTTAGAAAAAGAGCGAGTGAATGGAATAGGTCTCACGAACAAAGAAGAAAAGAGATAACTGCAAAATATATAGAAAAAAATAAGGAAAAAGTTAAGGAATCTCATAAACGATATTCACATAAACCAGAAAACAAAGAAAAGAGAAGAATATGGACCAGAAACTATCGAAAAACAGAACGTGGAAGACTTTTACAAAAGTTATCAAATGAACGAAGGGCGGTTCAAATAAAAGCCAATATGTTAATTAACGATAAAATAAAGTCAGGGACAATTAAGAGAGGTAATTGCATCATGTGTGGATTGCCAAACGCTCAAGCCCATCACCCAGATTACTCTAAACCACTCGATATAGTCTGGTTGTGTGTAAAACATCATACAGATGTTCATAAAAATAATTTAGATTATGACCTAGAAGAAGTAAAAGATGAATGGGACGCAGAAGTTTCTCAAGAACAGAAGGAATATGAATGGTCGAGAGAGGCACAGAATTACGAATCGGATCATGAACAAGGATTAACTCACTAATATGTCATCACTACAAAAAATCAGACTTAAGGAGGCAGAGGATCTTAAAGACTTAAAGGAAGATATCAAGGACGCTAAAGAAGCTCATGCCTTCGCAGTGAAACAAGCGAAAGAAGCAATTGAATGGGTTTCTACTACCTGGGATACTGTTTTAGAGTACGAGAAGAAATTAAAAGATTACCTAAACTAATATGTCATTATTCAAAGTAGACTGGTGCGAAACAAAACAATCATCAAAAGGCTCGGATTATAAACGTGCAACCCTCACAGATGATCAGGGTAAAACCACAGAGAATGTTGCAATCTTCACCTTCTTCAAAGACTACGCAAATGTAGCTCCTGGTAGAACAATCTCTGGGGTAATCGAAGAGAAGGTTTATAACGGTAAACCCTCTTATTCCTTAAAAGATGTAATTACCTATAAGTCATTTCAGAAACAACCAACTCAAATTGCTAAGGCTATGGAGAAAAAAGAAGAATCAATCTCTAAATTCCAAGATAATAAAGAATTATCAATAAAAATATCCTCTACCATAAGAATGGCAACTGATGTGGCTATTGCTGAAGGTAACCCTTCAGAAGAAAATATAAAAAAATGGAGGGAATTCTTTTGGAGACAATTTGACGTTAATGACCAAACCTATGAGCCATTTTAGTAAAGCAGACCTCTCTAAATACTTCTATTACATCTCGGGTAAGAAAGAGAAACGTAAGTTTCTGGTCGATAAATGGAAGAGAACAAAGATTGAGAAATTAGTAGAGTTTGAAGATACAAAATTCTGGGCTAGAAGTAAGTTGAATATTCCACCGATTACTAAAAAGGTAAATGTAAATTATCAAGGTAGATTATTCTTATCATGACACTATCAGAAAGATTACGAAAAGCTCGGTCAGACAATGCCTTAGTGGGTGAGTATTTAATCCTATCTAAAGCCATCAGAGGCTACCATGATAGAAAGGATAAAATCGCAGCATTATTCAATAAGATACCTAAGAGTGATTACACGCCAAAAGAAAGAGATGACCTTCTAAAAATTCTGTATCATGTGTCTGAAATGAAGGCTTAACAAGGCCATCCGAAAAATGAGAAATGCTCAAGGTTAATAAAAAGGTATATGGGATATCGTCACCATCGAAGGAACGCAAATAGACCCAAAAAAGAGATGTCTGGGAGGGTGCAGACTAAAGTGTTGAAGAGGTATCAAGAAGAAGTGGGATTAAATAGTTATGAGAGGTGGTTACTTAAAAGAGGTTTATACTAATGAAAAGGGAATTTAAAAAAAGAACAGAGCAGCAAAACAAGGCACTTCACCTTTTCTTTGAGCATCTTGCCATAGAGCTAAATCTAGCAGGATTACCCATTAAGAAAGTCTTAGAGAAGTCAGTAGATATAGATTGGTCGGCTGAATCATGTAAAGAGATACTCTGGAAACCTATTCAGAAAGCTGTATTAAATAAAAGCAGTACTACCGAGTTAGATAAGATTGCAGAAATTGACCTGGTGTGGGAACACTTGAATAGATTTCTTGCAGAGTTTGGAGTATTCGTCCCATTCCCTCATGACCCCTCGATATTAAAAGACACACATTATCAATGAAAAAGAAAACCAATGCGCAACTCAAAAGAAAACTCTGGCCAATATTTAGTAAATATATTAGGCTCCGAGATAAAAATATTTGCTTCACGTGTGGGAAATATGTCGGAGAAGGATTATACCAAGCTGGTCACTTCATACCGAGGGGAGCTGGAGGGCTTGCTCTTTACTTTAATGAAGACAATGTACACGGACAATGTTCGTTTTGCAATCTTACACTCCAAGGGAATGTATACGAATATGGCAAACGCCTTGGAGAGGAAAAGGTTAGAGAATTATATAAACTCAGGTCTCAAATCACGAAAAATTATCCCTTTGAAGATAGAATTAAATATTATCAAGAAAAAATAAAAGAGTTGACCCAAGCACGTCAATAAACTGCTTTATCATAGTGTGTTATGTCGGCGGTTGAATTGTAGAGTCTCAAGTGCTTGTAGAGATTCTTTAGCACAGTCAATCGCCTACATAGCACATTATGAGATACACATAGTGTGTAGAAATTCGGGGTGGCGGAATAGGTAGACGCACTGACGATGGGCTAGTGTCGCCGAAAGCAAATACGCCCTTTAGCTGAGCGACAATGCAAGGTGACTATACGAGTAAAAATAAAAATAGACGATGCGACCGTCTTCATAAATAAGCTAGGCTGTCAGTGAATCATCAGCCTCTCGTCAAATCCTTGCCCCCGATTTCCTGCACATTATGGAACATAGTGGATGGACAGCAGGCCATGAGAGGTTGGCGAGACGCCTAACTCCTTAGGTGGCGAAAGCTCGCTGTGTACACAAGTCACCTATAGCCTGCCGCCCGTCCGCTATGTAAGAAGTGGAGAATAACGGGGGGATAAGCGTAACTACGCAGGGTGAACTTGGAAGGGAGATTGCCTCAAACTCCAGAGTACATAAATGAATGAGATTACATCAAAAATCCGGTGTGGGTGAAAATCCCATTTGTCCCCCGTTGTTCTTCACAATTGATAGTGGATTGCAATCTCCATGGAAAGTGTTCTTCGCGAAACGATAAGTAATCGGTTAATTACTTACATGGAGGTTCCAGTCTATTATCAAGGAGTTAATATGACACGGGGCCAAGAAGCACGGTTAAAGTACCTTCAAGAACAAGCCATCAACCTCATTATGAAAGGGTTACGTAAATCCTTTCTTGAGGAGATGAAGACAGAAGATAGGATAGAGTTCTTAACTCTCTACAGATTAAGGAATAACAGATGCTTCATCTGTGGAAGAGAGGAATGCGAGTGTATTTATCGGTAGTTCATTAATCGCACGCTCTCTGCGTAATGGGAGCTTTTAATACAATGTTTTACAACAAAGAGAGACAGGAGTTTTATGTAGGAAGAATAATAGGGGTAATTGTAGTTGCTCTATGTGTTGTTAGTGCTGCACTTATGTATATTCTTCCCATTTATAACGTTTGGTCAGCAAGTCAAGCAGGAAAAGCTGAATTAAGTCATGCTGATTACGAGCGCCAGGTTCAAGTAGTGAATGCACAGGCAAATCTTCAAGCGCAAAAGTTTAATGCTGATGCAGAAGTTGCACGAGCAAATGGGGTAGCCCAGGCCAATAATATAATCAAGGATTCAATCACAGAGATGTATATTCGTTATCTCTGGGTGCAGACACTCGATAAAACCAATAATCAGATTATTTATGTACCGCTTGGTAGTGATGGATTACCCCTAACAGAAGCAGGTCGAGCTGTAAAATAACTAACCCCTCAGGGCATAGCCCATAGAGAATAAAATGGAAACAAAACCACTAGAGAAAACAGACGTAAAATTGGTTGAGGTAAAGCGTGAGGAGTATCGTCGCCGAGGATTTCCGCCGCTTATCTCTTGGTGGAGCAAAGTAGCTTCTACTCATATTGGCAAAGAACTGATAATCAATACACTTGAGAACTACGACAACATTTACATTAATGGTATTAAAATAATCCCCCCAAAGCTAACCCCAGAGGGGAATGAGATATGAACCAAGCACGATATGAATTAAGTCCAGAAGAAGCAAGGAAGTTAAAAATTTCTCTTGGTTTGGCGCAAGAAATTGGCCAAGAACATGATGTTGAGGTCGATATAAATATCCGTGTTTTACCCCGTGAGCCCTATAGCGGAGAACGTGCAGCATCAAAAGAAATGTTTAGGAAACAGATTGAATCGAAACTTAATTACCGAGCAAACACAGTCATAGCAAAAAAGTTAAAAGAAACCATTATCAAAATGCTAACTGACGAGTAGCCCCCACCCCTAATAATTAATGAGATATGAAAAAGATTAAAACAATCGAAAAACATGTGGAAAATAAAGAAGTTGTAGAGGATATTATCTGTGACCTGTGCGGTCAATCAGTTCATAAATGTGAAGATAGTTGGGATTCAAATAATATAAAGATTGAAGCGGCTATTGGCTCAATTTATCCAGAGGGCGATTTTCGACAGCTGTATATTACAGATGTTTGTGGTAATTGTTTTTTGAATAAGGTAAAACCGACACTTGAACAAATTGGTATTAAGTTTCGAGAGTTAGATTCAGAGGAAAGGTATTCAAAACATGAATAATTATTTCCCCACCCCTAATAACTTATGAAAACACTTATCGCCTGCATATCACTTATCATAGGATTAATAATAGGATATTACTGGGGGCAGTATAACGTAACCATAGGAGTTACCTGTTACCCTGATGCGTGTTTAGCTACTTCTACAGGATTTACTCATGTTAATTTTAAATATAATGACTAAAAAACAACTTAAAGAAAAATTGGAATTTATTGCAAAAAACATGAACAGAGACCCAGAAGCTGCGCATGGTCGAGCAGATGACGCTCTCCTAGAATACATTAACGATAAAGACATTACGAACGCTTTTAGCAATGTTAATAAATGGTATGCCTAAACAACGTAAGAAGAAGGGAAACAATCAAATAAAACCCATTTGGTATCCAGTGTTAAAAAGGGGCGACATGATGTCTCTTTTGAGAAAAGAGGGTATTCTATCATGGCTTGATATTTATGAAATACCAGAATCGACAATGGACGCTTTTGTAAATGACTTACTTGAATTTATTAACAGGGCTTGTCGTGCAGTATATATAAAAAATACTAACCCCAATGAATAAACCAATCTCACCCCACACATCACTAGATTGGGACAGCAAAAAGACATTCAGAAAGAAATATCATAAGAAATACAGTGATGAAGATAGAAAGAAAAATCGTGAAACCCATAGAAAACATTACCATAAGAGAAAAAGGGAGGCGATTGAACATTATGGAGGTAATCCACCTAAGTGTGCATGTTGCGGAGAAAAGGAGTATTTATTTTTAACAATTGACCATATAGATGGCGGAGGAAGGTTGCACAGGAGAACAATTAAAAAATATCCAATCTACGGTTGGTTAGTAAATAATAATTTTCCTGGTGGTTTCCAAGTCCTGTGTTTCAATTGCAATTGTGGTAAAAGTATAAATAAAAATATATGTCCTCATCAAACAAAAAATATTCTCAATCAGAAGTAGACCGTCTCCTCTCCGACTATCGCAAAGAGATGAAAGAATATCTACTAGAACATGGAGAAATCATTGAAGCCACTGATGGTGGAGATTTTGGAGACAAACTGCTCATAATTAAGGCTTCATTAATTGAAGATTTACCCAGTCAATTAAATGAAAAGACGTAATCACAAATTAAAAGAAGGAGAAGTGAGAAAGATTAAGAGAGAATACCAAAAACTCTTCTATGTGTACTGTAGGAAGATATCTTCTAAGTTTAAAATCAACGTTTCTACGGTAAGAAGGATAAACTTAGGGTATCTATGGCCAGATGTGAAATAGCTTGCATTATTAACCTAAGTATGGTAGTATAGTACTAGTCCTAGCAGGAGATTATATGGCTCAACAAAGCCCTGAAAAGAGCTTCACCCGTCATCTCTACGAACAAACAACTATTCCCCCCGATTTGGAAGATTACCTCAACCAACTCTTCGAAGAGACCACAACCGAGTCTAATCCCCAGCCCGCGCATGATTAGGCTCATTACCACACAGGTAACAGTGCTTGTGTGGTAATTTTTTATGAAAAAAAACCTCTTACTAAAGAATAAGATTCTCAAAGCCCTTGTTGGGTTTTTCGAAGATCGTGAAAAAGAATTTAATCTAAAGAATGTTAACTTCCATAGTAAACCCAAAAAATTAGACAGTAAATCTTCAAAGAGTGTTGACGATCTCCTTGAAGAAATTATAGAGATAGTAAAAACTACCGAGTAATTAGCTCGGTAGTGTTGATGTTACTTACCAGGGGGTGGAGAACCACCGCCACCAGGACCGCCGCCAGAGTTGCCTCCGGGACCACAGTAGATTCGAATGAACATGACAGCCTTTCTTGGCTCTATTGAGCCATTTAAACTACCCCCTTACCCATATACTATAGCATATATACTAAAATAATGCAAGTGTTAATTATTATTTAATCTCCTCCTGGTATAAAGGGGTACCGTTAAGGTTGGGCTTGAAGTTTCGCCCATTAACGAAAGCTATAAACTATATGAGGGTATAAAAAAGAGCCGGAGTTATGTACCGGCTCTTCGTGTTGAAGGGGTTTTAGCCCTTCGCAGATGTAAGACCACCTCCTCTCGGTGTATGGCCAAACATCCTGCATTTTTCTTTAGTTGGACGAGACGCCAACCACTTGGCTGTATTCTGCACAGCCCTTGCGTAACGACGACGCTTACTCATATGCCTCCTAAATAAAAAGATGCCCTTGATATTCGTCATCATCCACTTCGAACTCGTGGATGGTTAGGTGAAGTCCTTCCTGAAGGTAGAATCTCACCAAGTCCATCTCATCAAAATGAGGTCGTCCATACCGAAGAAAGTAATAATACTTATTCTCCGGTGAAAAGATTTCCTGAATTTGACGCATGGAAAGGGTAATCGTTGACCACTGATCAAACACTATCCACCTCCAATCACCGATTGAACCCAATCACGAACAATACCTGGCATAGAACCTGTTTCCAGGGCGCGTAGTACCCAGCGAATCATCACGGGGTCGTGTTGGCCCATTTCCTTACAGGCCGTCCAAGCAAGCTCGTGAAGAGAACGGACATTTTTAATCCGCATCACCTTTTCGAGGTCGCTTTCCACGTTTCGCTCCATTGATTTGGTTTCCCTTGCCGTCGAAGATGGGGATTTTCCCCGTCATGACGTCAATGAGAAACGATTCAATGTCCTCCGAGACGCGGCCTGTCTCCTGGAACTTTTCCAGAAGTACCGCAGCCTCTTCATTTGCAAGTTCAATCTCCCCCTTGTCTTTTAGTTTGTACGCTAACGCACAAAAAAAGACTGTGTGGAGAGAGTCAACCTGCATCAGCTTCTGAACATCAGCTAAAAGCCGACGGTCATCGCGTTTGTGAGGTTTCATCTTACTCCTTGTCAAAGAACTAGGTTAGAGATTTAGACTGGGGGGTTATCCCAATCAAAATCAATATCCGGCGGGTCAGGGAACGGTTCCATGACACCCCCTAATCGTAGGCTGGCACAAAATGGTGTGTAAGCCTTTCGACGCCGCCCTTCTTGGCAATCCAGACATCAATGATGCCGAATCCCTTGTGAGCAGCGATTTTCTTCCCCCGCATCCAGCCCGACTGCGAACACATCGTGCCGCATTCGAAGCCGTGAACATTGCGTGAAAACATATACAACGCTTTGTGATAATGGCCGGATAAAATAATGTCCGGTTTCTTACCACCCTCCAAGCTCTCGATGAGCTTCTGGAGTTTATACGAAATGGCATAGGCACTTCCATCGTTACTGTGAAATAATTTCAGTATGCACTTCTTCCCAATCTCGATGTCGGCTTCCCAATCACCAAGATAGTGAAAGTTGTCACACTTAACCGCAATCATTTCGCCAACCGAGGCATCCACGTTTGTCTTATCCTTGAAGAATAAGTCGTGGTTGCCTCCAATGGAGTAGACCTGAATCTTCCCAAGCATGGAGATGGCTCGCGACGCAAGATTAACCTGCGCGTTGAAACCAATTGCCTCCAGCTCGTAGATATTCCCAGGTCTTCCCGACATACCCTCGACGATATCACCAGGCGAGTATACAGTCTCAATTCCCTCTGCCTTAAAGAGGGAGACCATTTTGCCCCACAAACTCCAGTCGAAATACTTCGACCCAATATGCGGGTCGGAGAAGTATCCGAACCGAACATGGTTAGAGGAGAATGAGTGACGGTACTGGCGGACAGGCTTCTGTCCACCCCGAAGGCCACGAAGAACGAGCTTGCGTTCTTCTGGCGATAAAGATTCCAGACGCTTGTCCATTGGGACTCCTAAAAAGGGTTAACAAAGAACATTCCAGGGTGAGTCCCATATAGAGACTCACGAGCAGTGTTCTTTAATCTTGAGTACTTAACCCCATTGTAGTTGCAACAGGTTGCACAATCGCCTTGTAGCTTGTAAGAGCGAAGACGAGGCTCACTACAAAGCCATCAAAGGTAACTGTTTGGTTAACTGCAAACGACAATCCTAGAAGAACAACAATCGCAGTAATAGCTGAGGTGAGAGCGTTTGTTCTTAGAATAGGAATGAATTTAAATACTTCTGTTATGACTGAAGCTGCAAGACCGATAATTGCTGGATTTTGCATATAATTATCTTACGTAATAAGTTGTTGTACCACCGAGGAATCCAAAGGGTGCTACTTGACCGTCGAGGATTCCAATAAGAACGAGAATCGTAGTGATTACGAGAATGACGGTAGCTACTTTGTTGAAGGGTTCAGGGAGACCTAATTTACCTAATCCCCACCAGAGGACATAGAATATAATCCCCCAGATAACTAACGAAATAAGAACTGATAGAATCATGAATTTAATTTAGCGCGAGTAATTGGACCGCAATAGCCTGTAGGGTTAATGCCGTTCTTTTTTTGATAGGCAATAACCGCTTGCTTAGTAAGGGGACCAAAGTAACCCGAAATACAATCACTTGATAACAACCCTTCATACACAAGTCTTTTCTGAAGGAGAGTTACCTCATTACTCCTCATTCCAAATGAGATATCGGCCGTAAAGATATGGTTGGGTTTCGGGCCACTTGCCTCTTTAAGTTTAGCAACATAACCGGCAAAGTAACAGTACTTTAAGAGGGCATCTTCTGTTAAAATTCTCTGTCCGTCCTTAGAAGTCCCTAGGAAGGCAGAATCCTCACAGATTAAGGCTTTTTTACCGTTGTATATCGTTCTGTCTACTACTGCGATTTGATGGTGAACATTCGGCGATGAAAGTCCTACTTGGACAACGTACTGCCAGTATTTAGCGTAGAAGGCACAACAGACTACCACTCCGAAGCCTGAATCTAGGGCTTGAGCAATGGAATCAATATCGATACTAGGAAATGAAACAGGAGTTCCTCCTGAAAAACTTTGTTCAGATTGAATTACTTGAGGAGCTTTAGGAATACGGACGTTAATCTCATCCTCGGTTAATTTCTCTGAAGGGTAGAGGAATTCTAAAGCCAGTCCCCTTGAAGTGATTTGTAATCCTTCGTAGGGAATTGTTCCTGCGGTAGGGTAGTTAGACCTTTCGTTGTATTCTCTCGCAGATAAGACAGGAAAGTTACCAGTCTCATTAAACTCGGTTACTCCACGAGCTTTAGCGTTACTCTGTAAGACACACGAGTAAGAAGAGGACTGGTCTCTTAGAGTAAATTTCTTCCAGGTTGAAGGGTCTTTCTCTACCCAGGTAACTTCACCTCCTGCAATTTCATCGTGGGTGACGTCATTGTCTTTCTCTTCTTCGGAGCGGGTATCAGGAAAGACACCGGTGTTAATCTTTTTACTAAAGAGAGAAATAATGAAGTCAAGTAAGTTCATTTTGCGACAGTGCTATTTTGCACAGAACCCTTAATATACTCAAGGGTGTTTTTAATAACTGCGATGTCAGTCTTAATGGTGCCTAAGTCTGGCTGCATAGTGTTAATTCTTCCTCGAAGTTCTGCTACATCTTTCTCTGATTCGGTCATTTCTTGCTTTAGTGAGGAAACTTTATTATTTAAGTTAATCCACGTTACAGCGATAGAAATAACAGCACCAACCAAAGTAACTATGATTGGCCAGTAGGCAATAATTGATTGTCCAATGGTCATTGTTGACATTATTATTTAGACGCTTCAGTCGTCTCTAAGTCTTCTAAATTGGAAAGCATCTGAAGGATTGCTTTCACATCTCCATGAGGGAGATTTGAATTGTCAAGATACTTAACCAACATATCTACGTTTTGTGTTGATATTTTTTTCATACGCTTAATTATAACACGTTATCAACTGGTTTTGGAGTAGGTGGTTCGGTGTTAACTTTTGAAGCGCGGTCTTCTGCTGCTGCCAAGACATTAGGGGTAATTGAAGCCTGAAGAGCTGCGCGGTCTTCATCTGAAGCGATAACCGGAGCCTCTGGGGCTACATAGCTATCATATCTATCCTGGAGTTCTACAATCATGTCAGCGATTGCATCTTCGACACTATCTCCGGCTAGGATAAACTTCTCGATGTAAACTGGTTTATCTGTGTCAATTCGTACGAATGTTTTATCTGAGTACGTTTCCAACCTGGTTATATTATATTGCATGTTTATTATTATTAATTTATTAAGATTCTTGTGCCACTGCGACTAAGTCCCACTTTGTATCTGTGCTGTTAAAGATAAAGCCCATATACAAGGTTTTGCTCATCACTGTCGTTGTTGGAAGAGCATTCCCCATAGCCCTAAACTGTGTGTCATACGTAAGTGCACGAGCAGTACCATCATCTTTTATTCGGATGATGAGTTTACATCCTTCCGTAGGTGTTCCACCTGGGTTGTTAAACTTCAACGCCCCACCCTGGGCAGTGATGACAAATTGGTCACATGTACTTACATCAAGTGATGTTCCGGTGTCAGTGGTGTATGAGGCAGCAGAGACTACACGAGGGTTAGTTCGTTTATTAGTCAATATCTGAGTTACGGTATCGAGGACAAAGGCTCTACGAGTAGAGACTGCTGTGAAGGTAAGACCGGTTTCAGAGTTAGAGAATTCTATGGTTCCTGCTTCAGGAGATGAGAGAGCTGTACCTGCGGTGAATTTAAGAGGGGCAGTAGAAGCGGAACTTGTACCCGCCTTCAAGTGGAGTACTGCGGTTGGAGATGAAGTACCAATTCCTACGTTTCCATTTTCATCAATATACATTCTACTTACGAGTGTCGTAGAACCCTGAACTGCGGTCATAAAATTAACTTGACTTCCATTTGAACCCGGATTTGATACTCGAAGAACAAAACCTGAACGACTGGAATAATCCTTGGTTACGGTTGTATTTCTACCTGAACTAAAAGCGTTGCTTGATAAATCAAAGCCCAACACATCACCAGCGGTTGCCACAAGGAAACCACTTCCTACAACTGCTGAAGAATCATTTGTTGAGTTTACTAGACTTAATAATGCGACATTGGTTCGATAATCAGCATTTCCATTATTGTTTACAATCTGAAGTGGGTATCCAGGTGAGGTGGTGCCGATGCCAAAATTTCCAGAAGGAAGTAATGTGACTTGTGCGGTACTTCCTCCACCTGTAGTTAAGTTAATATTACCTGATGAATAATCATTGAAGATTGTTATATTTCCTGCTGTTGTTCCGTTATATACTCCGAAGTCTTGAGCATTGATTGCTTTATATGGGGTAATACCAGTTGAATACTTGAAACATGAACCCGTACCACTACTTGTATCACTCGTTATGTTTATTCCTGCCAAAGCACTCGTGCCAGATGTCGTGTTGGTTACATTAATAAGGGATGCAGAATTTTGATTACGGATTACATCTAATACTTGACTAGGGCTTGCAGTACCTATTCCTACGCTTCCAGCACTGGTTACTCGAAGTAAAACATTGGTAGATACATCCTCAACTGAAAGATAATCTCCAACACCAGAACCTGCTTTTCTAACGAGAAGTCCAAGATTGTTATTGAAGTTGTTAACTACGTTTGAAACCCCAGAATACGAACCACTACCGAAGATAAAGAAACTATTTCCTCCAGTAAATACTATAGGAGCGTTTTCAACTTTAAGGGCAGTATGTCCTCCACCGAGGGTATTAACAAGATGGAGTAAGGCTGCTGGGGAATTAGTCCCTATCCCTACATTCCCTGTAGTGTAATAAATA
>Ga0335069_10001028_pt1 | contig 44994 bp, 40 predicted proteins | sample Lox_Sample_11_FD_206714 | JGI IMG/M metagenome (GOLD analysis project Ga0335069, IMG submission 206714) | Soil microbial communities from Loxahatchee National Wildlife Refuge, Florida, United States - Lox_Sample_1.1 | ecosystem: Environmental > Terrestrial > Soil > Wetlands | place: USA...
TGGGGTGCGCGGAAGTCGCGCCGAGTGCGAATTGTGTGGCGTCAAACGGCTTCTGAATCGAGCGTCCGCTGGGGGTGTAATAAAGCGCGGTGGTCAACGCCAGGCCGGACGAATCGGCGAGCGGAAAGACGCTTTGCACCAGGCCCTTGCCGAAACTCGGCTCGCCGACGATTACCGCCCGGTCGTGATCCTGCAAAGCCCCCGCCACGATTTCCGACGCGCTGGCGCTCTTGCCGTTGATCAGCACGGCGACGGGAAAATCGTACGGCTTATCGTCGGCGGGAACCTTCTCTTCTTTCTCCGGAACCGCACGGCCGCGCACGGTGAGGATGGACGATCCGGGTTTCAAGAAGAGTCCGGCCGTTTGCAGCGCCGACGTCAGCAGACCACCGGGGTTATTGCGCAGGTCGAGCACCAGGCCGTGCAATTTGGCGCCACCCAGTTTCTCGATGCCTTCCTTGATCTGCGTACCGGTTTGTTCATCGAAGCTGGCCACGCGCAAGTAGCCTATTCCAGGCTTTACGAGAAAAACGCGCTCCACGCTCGGCTGCTGCATCTCTTCGGGCGTCAGAGTGAAATCCAGCATGCCGCTGCTTCCGGGCCTGCGAACTACGAGATGGGCCGGTTGCTGGCGGGATTCCTGCAACAAACCGATCAGTTGTTCGATATCCAAACGGTCGAGCCGGTAATTGTTGACGGCGAGAATCTCATCGCCAGGGCTCATTCCCGACTTCGCCGACGGAGTCCCGGGCATGGTTTGCAGCACCACTACCCTGCCTGGAAGCACGGAGACCACGCTGCCGAAGCCTTTGCGCGTGGATGTCTCAAGCTGCTTGAGCTGCTCGAACTGTTGGGGATCGAAGAAGACGGAGTGCGGATCGAGCCGCCGCAACATCCCAGGAATCACGCCTTGATAGAAAATCTGCTGCGAAGATACGGGGTCGGCCGCGTTCTGTTCCACGAGTGCGAACGCATCGGTGACGCGTTTGACCTGGGTTTCGAGATCATCCGCCGCAAAGACAGGCAACACCAGGAGGAATAAGACGGGGAAAGTACGCAGCATTAATCGGGCCAGACGCGAGACACGCTCGAACCTATAAGCATCGCCAGTTGCTTTTATTCTAGCGCGTGAATCTGGTGACCTTTTTTGCGGCGTGGCGCTCCAGCGCCAGCTCAATGAGGCGATCGATCAGCCTGGGATAAGGCAGCCCGGTCTTTTCCCACATTTTCGGATACATGCTGATCGAGGTGAATCCGGGGATGGTATTGATCTCGTTGATGTAAAGCTGCCCGGTCGCGCCTTCGAGGAGGAAGTCCACACGCGCCATGCCTTCGCACTCGACTGCTCGATAGCATTCGACGGCCAGGCGCCGCAGCTCGGTCATCTGTTTGGGCTCGAGCTTGGCGGGCAATTCGAATTTCGCTTGATCGAGAAGGTATTTGTCTTCGTAATCGTAGAAATCCCGCGACGGCAGGATTTCACAGGCGAGCGATGCCTCGGGCTTCTCATTGCCTAGGACGGAACACTCGAATTCGCGGCCGTTGATGCCGCGCTCCACGATCACTTTTCGATCGAATTGCGCTGCGAGCGCCAGAGCCTTTTCGAGCTCGCCACGATCACGGGCCTTGGAAATTCCAACTGACGACCCAAGGTTGGCGGGCTTCACGAAAACGGGGAAAGGCAGCCGTGATGTGATTTCCGCCGTGTCCATTGAGCCACGAGTTTGTGTCACGTATTCCACCACCGGCAAGCCGCGCTCGTGGCATACGCGCTTCATGATCTCTTTGTCCATAGAGAGCGACGAAGCCAGCACACCCGCTCCTACGTACGGCAGATCGGCCAGCTCGAGCAAGCCCTGGACGGTTCCGTCCTCACCGAACGTTCCGTGGAGCACGGGGAACACAACGTCGATTTCGGGATGCGCTCCCGGTTCCGGCAGAATCGGACGCGGCTGCCACTTCCCTTCCTTGGTGATGAAGTACTCGGAAACCTCGTACCTGGCGGGATCCATGGCTTGCATGATGGACTTCGCCGAGCGAAGCGAAATCTCGTGTTCCCCGCTCCGACCGCCGTAGATCACCGCGACGCGTGTCTTCATAGAATCTTTTTCCCTAACGCCGACATGACCAACTCGACGGCCAGATCCGCCGTGCGGTTCACCTCATCGATCACCGGATTTACCTCGACCACGTCCATGGAAACCATGTGCCCTGAATCGCAGATCATTTCCATTGCCAAATGCGCTTCGCGATAGGTGGCGCCCCCGCGAACCGGCGTGCCTACTCCCGGCGCGTATTGCGGATCGACATAATCCATATCAAGCGATGCATGAAAGCCGGCGGTGCCGTCAGTCACGATTCCGAGAGCCTGCTCCATCACGGCGCGCAGCCCTCTCTCGTCGATATCGCGCATGGTAAACGCGCGCACACCACTATCGCGTACGTGCGGCCGCTCCAGGATGTCGACATCACGCAATCCGACCAACGCGACATTGCGCGGATGTACCTTGGGCGAAAAACCAAGCAGCTTGGTAAGCTCTTCCGGGCCCAAGCCGATACAGCAGGCCAGCGGCATCCCGTGGACGTTCCCCGAGGGCGAGGTCTGCGGCGTGTTCATGTCCGCGTGGGCGTCGATCCAGAGCAGCCCCATGCGCTTTTTCTTTTTTCGAAAGTGGCGAGCCATCCCCGCGACGGAGCCGACGGCGATCGAGTGGTCGCCGCCCATGACCAGCGGCGCTTTCTCTTCCTCGGCGGCCTGTTCCACCATGACCGCCAGGCGCTGGCATGTAGCTGCGATCTGCGGCAGATACTTCGCGTGCCGCGGACCCTCGGGTAGGCTCTCCGGCTGTTCGACGGGAACGTTGCCGAGGTCTTCGATTTCGTAACCCAGCGCCGCGATGCGCTTGTTGATGTTGGCGACGCGCATGGCCGACGGCCCCATGTCCACGCCGCGGCGTCCCGCGCCTAGATCGAGGGGCGCTCCGATAATGGCGATATGTGATCGATTCATTGAAAAACTAAGGCCGTAAACGGTACAGCATGCGTGGAAATGCAATGGTCTCGCGCACGTGTTCGAGCCCGCATAACCATGCAACGCAGCGTTCGATGCCCATGCCAAAACCGCCGTGCGGCACGCTGCCGAACTTTCGCAGGTCGAGATACCAATCGAACGCCTGTTTGGGAAGCTGGTGCTCTTCGATGCGCTTCACGAGCAGATCGTAATCGTGAATGCGCTGCCCGCCGCCGATGACTTCTCCGTATCCCTCCGGCGCCAGCACGTCCACACACATCGCGACCTCGGGCCGTTCCGGATTGGGCTGCATATAGAACGCTTTGATCGCTGACGGGTAGCCATCCACCATCAGGGGCCGGTCGTACTCCTGGCTCAGCAGCGTCTCGTCGCCGCCGCCGAAATCGCCGCCCCACTCGATTTCACTTCCCTTGGATTGCAAAAACTTCACAGCGTCGTCATAACTAATGCGCGGAAACGGCGCCTGAATAGCTTCGAGTTTGCTCACGTCGCGCTCCAGCAGCTTCAGCTCAGCCCGCCGCTTCTCCAGAACGCGGCCCACGACGTAGACGATCATGGCTTCGGCAACCTGCTTGACGTCCTCGAGCGTTGCGTACGCCATCTCGGGCTCCACCATCCAGAATTCCGTCAGATGGCGGCGCGTCTTCGACTTCTCCGCGCGAAATGTCGGGCCGAAGCAATAGACCTTTCCAAACGCGGCGGCAGTCGCTTCGTTGTAAAGCTGACCGGACTGCGTGAGGTATGCCTTTTCGTCCTCGAAGTAATTCACCTCGAAGAGCGTGGTAGTGCCTTCGCATGCCGCCGGCGTAAAGATCGGAGTGTCTACGAGCGTGAAGCCGTTGGAATCGAAGTAATCGCGAACGGCTTTGATGACCTCGTGACGCACGCCGAGGATGGCATGCTGACGCTGACTACGCAGCCAGAGATGGCGGTGGTCCATCAGAAAATCGACGCCGTGTTCCTTGGGCGTGATGGGATATGGATCGGTTTCCGGGACGCGCTCGACCACCTCCACGTTCTCGACATCCATCTCGAAGCCGCCCGGCGCGCGCTCATCGGCGCGAATCTTGCCGGTAAAAATGACCGACGATTCCTGCGTCAGATCTTTAATGGCATCGAAGACCGGCTCCGGCAGTGCGCTCTTCACCGCAACACACTGCATGATTCCAGTGCCATCGCGCAACTGCGGAAAGGCAATTTTGCCCGACTTGCGCAGGTTGTAGAGCCAACCTGGAATGGAAACCGTCTCGCCCACGTGCTTCGCCGCGTTTGAGATGGTGATTCGCTCAGTCTTCACGAACCTTCTCCAGCCGGTCGAAGATCTCGTTCACACGGACGAGGGGCTGTTCCATGCCCTCGACTTCTTTTAGTTCCAGCAGCAGTGGAAACTGACCTGGGCGCGACCTTAGGAGGCTCATGGTTCGTTTCCAATCGACCGAGCCGCCGTCGGCGACCAGCGGAAACAAATGCTTGTCCGCGGTTCCGTCGTTGTCGTGCACGTGCGTCGAGCGGATACGATCCTTCATTATGTCGAACGCCGCCTCCACACCCTCGCCGATATTGGCGTGTCCTACGTCGAACACAAATCCGAGATCCAGATGGGTCACTTCCACGAAGTATTTCAGCCGCTCCGCGCTGGAGAGATCATTGGGAATATTCTCGAGCAGGATCTGGACGCCGCGCTGCCGCGCGAAGATGCTCAGCTCTTCGAGCGCGGCAAAGGCCGCATCCACCTTGCGGTCGCTGAACGCCTCTCCGGAAACACCAAGATGTTGGATCAAGTACCGAAACGGAATCGTCTCCGCGATCTCCAGCGCCCGCTTGATTTCATCCACCGCTTTCAGGCGCTCCGACTTCACAGGCTCGGTGATCGTCACAATCGAATGCGGTCCCGACCGGCCCCAGATTTCGTCGGTGTACATGGGCGAATGCAGCGAGTGCAATTTCAACTCAGCATCCTCGAACCAGTGGCCGAGCTCCAAAACCTGCGCGCGATCCCGCCAGTCCAGGTGTTGCCGCGCGCAGAAGATCTCCACAGCCGGGATCCCCGCCTGCATCACGCGATTCAGCCACGCCACCGTCAGCCGATGGTTCACGAACAAATGCGTCGAAAGTACGCGGTCCATGCGTTTCAATATCCCTTCGCCGTTCCCTCGGTGCGGGGATCGGCGTCACCCTCCAGCCATCCGTCCTGAACGCGGATGGCTGCTACTTCACCCTGTTGATTTTCCATCTCTACAGTGTGGCCGCGCGCTTTGAGCAGCGCCACCGTATCCGGCGAGAATCCCCGCTCCAGGCGCAACACATCCGGCATCCACTGATGGTGCAGACGCGGCGCATCCACCGCATCCGCGATGTTCATGCCGAAATCAATGACGTTCAGCAGAACTTCGAGGACGGTGTTGATGATCGTCGGCCCACCTGGCGACCCCACCACAAGATACAGCTTGCCGTCGCGCGTAACAATGGTGGGCGTCATCGACGAAAGCGGAGTCTTGTGCGGCTGGATAGCGTTGGCTTCACCTTGAATCAAGCCGAACAGATTCGGCTCACCCGGCTTTGCCGCGAAATCGTCCATTTCGTCATTCAGCAGAAAACCTAGCTTCGCAGCAGTCACCGCGCTCCCGAATCCGTTGTTGAGCGTGTAGGTCACGGCGACGGCGTTCCCTTCCGCGTCCACGATCGAATAATGCGTTGTGTCGCTGCTCTCTACCACATCCAGTTTCCCCGGATGCAAACTAGCGCTGGGCGTCGCATGATCGGCGTCGATCGAGCGTCGTAGCTCCGCGATATATCGCGGATTCAGCAGCTTTGCCACCGGCACATGATAGAAATCCGGATCGCCCATGTACTCGCTGCGGTCCGCGAAGTAGCGGCGCATTGTTTCAGCCAGAAAGTGAATCTCTGCGGCCGATCCAAAGCCCGATTTTTCGTAGCCCGAGCCTTCCAGCACGCCCAGCATTTGCAGAATTCCCACGCCACCGGAACTCGGCGGAGGCGCAGTGACGATGCCGCATCCACGATACGAGCCCGTCAGCGGGGTACGCTCGATAGCCTGGTAGTTCTTCAGGTCATCCTGCGTAATCAGACCGCCGTGCGCTTTCATGTCGGCGGCCAGCAACTCGGCTGTTTCGCCTTCGTAAAAACCCTTCGCACCGCGATCGCGAACGCGCTCTAGTGTATGTGCCAACTCCGGCTGCGCCAGCCGCTCCCCAGCTTCATAAAACTTCCCGTCTCTGAGAAAAATCCGTTTCGATTCGGCAAACTTGCCCAGCCGCTCACTCGTGTACCGGCTTCGCAGAAAGTGCGCCAGCTCGTACGACACCGGAAAACCATCCGCCGCCAGCCGGACCGCCGGATCCACGAGACTGGCCCAGAGCTTGTGTCCGTATTTCTGATGCGCGAGCTCGAGGCCCCGCACCGTCCCGGGAACTCCCGCGGCGCGATAACCGGTCACACTGTCCGCGCCAGCCTTGCCATCCGGCCCGATGTACATGTCGCGCGACGCCCGTTCCGGCGCGCGCTCACGAAAATCGATGAAGGTGGTTCGCCCGTCGGTGAAACGCGCCAGCAAAAAGCCGCCACCTCCGATATTTCCAGCGGCCGGATGCGTTACGGCCAGCGCGAACCCGACGGCGACCGCGGCATCGATGGCATTGCCGCCCGATTCCAGGACTGCGAGCCCGATGTCTGTCGCATGCGCCTCCCTCGTGGCCACCATGCCGTGCCGCGACCTTACCGGCTGACGCGCACAGAGCCCAGCGCCAGCGGTCGCAACCAGCGCGGCCACAAGCGCAAACTTTCGCATAAGTTTTGATTCTACCAGCAGGATTCGGCAGACAGCCTGTGCGTGAGAGAAATACTACGCCTAGGTGAGCTTAAACGGCTCGAAGAAAATCTCCGCAGGCACGCTGAACCGGCTGCGGATGGTGCGTACGCGCACCTGGTGACGCCCAAGACTCCAGCCGGCGGGTAAAACGGCATTAATCTGCCACTCGCGATTTCCGAGATTCGCCAGCACCAGGATCGGCCGCGTTTCACCGTCCAGTTCCAGCACGACATCCGCGGTTTGCAGCCCAGCTTCGTCACTTAGAAAGCGGCACGAAAGATATTCGGCTTTGTATCCGCGAAAGACCCTGCTCTTGTCCAGCGTGTTCTCCGCCGCAATCCAGATGGGCGCAGGGCCGTGGCCTTCTCCGCTAGACGGGTCAGTGCGTTCGACCGAGTGGCCCACGCTAATGACAAAACTCTGGCTCAGGCGGCTGTTCGCAGTGCGTATGCGAACTTCGTGCGCTCCTGCTTCTAACCCCGGTGGCAGTTTGGCATTGGCTTGCCAGCCGCCGCTTCCGTCGCTGGTCAACATGAGGGCGGGCACGCCAAGGCCATCCACTTCAATACAAACCGCGTTGCGCTCGAGCGGCTCTTGACTGCGCAGATAGAGGCACATGTACTCGTCTTTTGCCCGATGGAAGACCGGCTCGAGCGTTCGGTTATTGACCACCGAGCACAGCCATGGCGCCGCATCGATCGCATCTTCACAGCTCTCCCACTTGCGGTGACAGGTCCAACCGGCGCGGTTCTGCTCCACGTACTCCACTTGGACTCGCGCAAATCCCGCAGACCGGCAGAGCGCCTCGACGCACTTCGGAGTTGGCCCGTACCAGTTGTCTAACTGCCCGCCTAACTCGTCCCTCTCATAAAACTCCAACGTGCATGAGTCGCCGTCAGTCACGAATGACTCGACGAACGCGGTCTCTTGTGTCAATGCGCAGATCTTTTCTAATCCCAGCAGCGGATGCCGCAGATGGTAGAGAACGCCGAAGAACAGCACGTAGTCAAAGCGTCCGATGGATTCAGGGCTGAGCTCGTCGACGTCCAGAATCCGATAGTCCACTTTTGAGTTGAGCAACTCGCGCGCGGCGCGGAATTCCGGCAGGTCTACACAATCCACCGCCACAACGTCTGCGCCGCGACGTTCCAGCTCAAAGCTGTTCCAGCCGGTGGCAGCGCCAACATCCAGGACGCGCTTGCCGCGAAGGTGGTCTGGAATCGGATAGCGACGCAGGCGGGCCTTGAGCGCCTCCACGCCGACCACGCCGGGAATCACGCGTCCGTCCGGCAATTCGATGCTGTGAAACCACGCATCTTTGGTGAGAGCGGCGACTCCTTCCTGCATCCGTCGCCGGAAGTCGGCGTCTTTTGCCAGATCGGTCATGCGGGACTTTCGGCGGGCTGCGAACGCCGCCGCTTCCAATCGAACAGAACCACACCCGCCGCCACCGAAACGTTCAACGAGGAAATCTTGCCGGACATCGGAATGCGCAGCAGCACGTCGCAATGCTCGCGCACCATTTGGTGCAGACCCTTTCCCTCGGCTCCAAACACCAGCACGGCGCGCTCAGCGTAATCCACAGCGTCGTAACTTTCGCCGCCCCGTTCGTCGACGCCGTAGATCCAAAAGCCGCCCTTCTTGAGATCTTCGAGCGTCCGGTTGATGTTCGTGACGCGGACGACTGGTAGATGTTCCAGAGCCCCCGCTGCCGCCTTCGCGACAGTGTCGGTAAGACCCGCGGCCCGCCGTTCCGGTACAATCACAGCATCTGCCCCCGCCGCATGCGCCGTGCGAATCACCGCGCCCAGGTTGTGGGGGTCCTCCAAGCCATCCAACACCACCAACATGTGCCCCGTCCCGGCAACATCGCCCAGTTCGGCATATTGTTTCGCCGCGCCCAGCGCGACCACCCCTTGATGTGCCGCGCTTCCGGCCAGCCGGTCAAGCGCCGCACGTTCTTCGAAGCGTAAAGGCGTCGAATTCTTGCGTGAAAGATCGATGATCTCCTGCACGCGCGCCCCGCCTACGCCTTTCGCCACCAGCACTCGATCCAACGGACGCCGTGCGCGTAACGCTTCCGCTACAGGGTGGATCCCAATCAGAATGGCCACTGGCGTTTAGGATTCGGGCGTGAGCTTCAACCCGTTGTTGAAGCGATTCGTGAAATTCGCCATGGCGGTCACGAGCGTGATTTCGACAATCTGTTCGTCATTGAAATAGCGAAACAGATCGGCGCCCGTTTCTATGGCCGCTGCCGATTCCGTCAGTTCCCGCGCATACTGAATCGCTGCCCGTTCCGCCGGAGTGAAATCCTGATATTGCTCGGTCTCCAGCGCGTGGATCTCCTCATCGGTAATGCCTGCCTTTTTAGCCGAAGTCTTATGCGCCGCCGTGCAGTAGGCGCACTCGTTGGTCATTGAGGCAGTGAGATACACCAGCTCTTTGGTACGCCGGTCCGTCGCGCCCGGAGCCACAATCGCGGCGTAGAGCGGTGGAAAGTTCTTCAGCACTTCGGGCTTGTGTGCCATCATGCGGAAGAAGTGGTTTTCGCGCTTGCCCTTGCTCTCCAGTTCAGCGAGCGTCGGGTTTTGAGAAGGTTCAACTAGCGGGATCAAGGCCATAGAATCAGTATAAGTGGAACGGACCGCTATCCCATCCAGTCCGGGTGCGCCGCCGTACCGTCGAATTGCGCTGTTGTCTTGAACGGTTCATAAAGACCTGAGAGGGCAGCCTCGCGAGTCTTCGCCACCAGCGCCGCCAGCTCCGATTGCGTGAAGGGCTTGAAACTGCGTGCCGCTTCGAACGCCTGGTCCAGCCGCTCCATCGAGTCGCAACCCGTGATTACGACAGAGGTTGGCAGGTTGAGCGCGTAATGCAGGCACTCGATCGGCGTCGCCACTCCCGCCTTGAGCACGTTTCCGGATCCCATGGGCTTCATGCCCAACACGGCGATCTTTTCCTTCACCAGCCGCGGCACCACGTTATGCGAAAAGCTGCGAAAATGATAGTCCAGCACATTCAGAGGCATCTGACAGGTATCGAAATGAAAATTGTGTTGGGCGGCAACATCCAGCATACGCAGGTGCACCAGCGGGTCCTTGTGTCCAGTGAAACCGATGTAGCGCACTTTGCCCGCCTGCTTGGCTGCCATCACGGCTTCATGCGCGCCGCCGGGAGCAAAGTAGCGGTCTGGATCTTCCAGCCGGATGTTCTCATGAAACTGGATCAGGTCAATTACGTCCACCTGCAAGCGGCGCAAGGATTCATCGATGTTCCGCGCCGCTGCTTCGCGTGTCCGGCCGTTGAATTTGGTCATCAGGAACACGCGTTGGCGATAGCCATCCTTCAACGCCTTGCCCATCAGAATCTCGCTCTTTCCGTTGTGATAGTCGCAGGAATTGTCCAGGAACGTGATTCCACGATCTACAGCGCTGCGCACGATGCGAATGCCCTCGTTCTCATCCGCCGGCACCCCGGTATGATATCCGCCGAGACCGATCGCCGAAACCTTTTCTCCGGTGGCGCCGAGCGTCCGGTAAACCATGCCGCCGGAGTCGGCACCCTGTAGCGATGCCGTTAGCTGCAGTGCCGCCATGCCGGCGATGAATTCGCGCCTTTCCATATCCGTCGTACCTCCTCCAAATAGATTACCCGGAGCGTTGGCCAGACGGCACAGCCTTGTCCCGGCACGGCTTGATTACAAAATCGCTTCGTTTGGGTTAAAGAACACTTGCACTCGGCGATGGAAATAGTAAGATAGTCAGTTTCCAAGGAGCAGCAATGAAAGCCAAGAAAGCTATTAAGAGATTGAGTAAAGTTGAGTCGATTCTCGCCAATGTCATCGATGAGTTTTCCGATAACAAGAATGGACTGCGTGAGTTGCTCGACTCCGCCAAGACTTCGGTTGGCCGCGCCAAGAAGACCGTGGGGCTGCAAGAGTCGTCCAAAGCCGACAAGAAACCGCCGGCCAAGGCCGATAAGTCTCAGCGCTCGCGACTATCAGCAGAAGGCCGGAAGAATATCTCCCTGGCCGCGAAGAAACGTTGGGCGCTGGCGAAGCGCCAAGGCATGAATGCCGTTACGGGCAGGAAACTGAAGAAAACTGCATAGCGAGGTACTTTGGGGCGCGTCATACAATCTCGTCGCGCCCGACCCTCCACTCTGTCCACTGCGTCTCGCGGACTCTCGAACCGCTAATCGGCTTTCCCACGCGCATCCGATCCCAGTCGTACTCCAACTCAGCGCCGCACTCGAGGCACGTGACATAAGTTGCTCGCCTCGGTGCGCTTGACCCGTGCCTGCTGATCGACGTCAGCGGGAACGAAGTTTTCTGGTGCGTACAGCCAAAGAAGTGGTTCAGCAGCGATTCCAACACACAACCACTCTGGCAATTCGGTTGCCGCGGCGAATCGCTGCTGCCATTGCACTTGTAGCCCACGGATAGACGAAACCAGGGACGTCCTGGCAACATCTGAGTCCGTTTGACACGGTGGTCGCGAGTGATCCACCACCTTTTAGTGGCTGGAGAACTTCGCGTACTCAGCGCCGATGTTCGCGCTCTGGTTATCGCCGGAGTGAATGATCACGCGATACCGAAACCGGATGGCTTGGCCGGGATCGAGCGTCATACTTCCGTCCGCCGTCTTATCGTTCAGAAAATCGTGCCATCCGAAAATATTGGCGGCGAACAGACCATAGCTGCGTGAGTGCCAATAAGTCGGATGGCGGGGATTGGTGGGGTGGTCGAGAATTGCGATCCCCAGCTTCTCGCCCTCGATCTCGCCCGAATAGTCCACCCAGTCGGCCCGGTGGCCCCACACCGCATGCTCGCCGCGGCCGCCTTCGGAACTTACCATCAGTCCGGTACGCTTCGGAACCGCGAGCGCCTCCTTGTTCGGTTCTTCTAGCGCCGCTGCCAGCCGGATGGCAAATGTGCCCTCTTTTGTATCGCCAAAAGTGACGTTTTCTACCGGCGTTAACTTTATGTCGAAGTCAATTGTCCGCCTCGCTGGCTCTGCATAGAACTTCATTGTCCGCGACTCCGTAAGCAGGACTTTGCCATTCGGATCGACCCAGTCAAACGTCGCCTGAATTTCACCGGAATTCTTGCCGCCGGCGACGCGTCCAAAGGACTTCAGCACGATCTTGGCGTTCTTCCCATCGTGCTGGGAAGGTTCATTGGCCCAGAAATCGAAGCCGTTGACGTTGCCGTGGCTGAACCAGAGTCCGCGATGATGCGGATGGTCATGCGTCTCGCCCGCTACGCTCTCCATGGGAAAGTGGCGTGTCACGATCGTTCCCGACGCGGCACGTAGCGGGTGCAGGTATGGCTTGTTGGTCTCCGGACCGCAGTAGAGTGTAGTGAAAGGCTTGCCATCGATGTTCACCGCGACCTGACCTTTCGTGGCCCGCATTTCCACCTGCGCGCAGAGCGGTAGGGCCGCCAGCGCAATCAACCAATAGGACGATTTCATCATTCGGAACTACATTATATGAGGGTATGGGGATCAGCAACGCGAGACGCGGCCTTTTGCGGCAATTCATCGAATCGCTGGAAGCCGGAATACGAACTCCGGCTCAACTGCTCGAACTATGCCTGGAGCGCATCGCGGCGCGCGACGGCGAACTCCGCGCCTGGGTTGAAGTGGCGCCGCAGCCGCCTCTGTCGGCTGGACCGCTGGACGGCATTCCGTTCGGCGTCAAAGATATCTACGAAACGCGCGGCATGTCCACCGAATACGGTTCGGCGCTCTGCGCGGGCCGAAAGGGTGAAACCGATGCTGCCCTTGTCACCGAGCTTCGCCGCCTCGGCGCTGTTCTCCTCGGAAAAACGCACACCACGGCGTTTGCCTCCTTCGACCCTGCGCCCACCCGCAACCCGCACAACCCATCGCACACACCCGGCGGCAGCTCGAGCGGTTCGGCCGCGGCCGTGGCGGCTGGCATGGTTCCGTTCGCGCTCGGCACGCAGACTTTGGGTTCCGTGCTCCGCCCGGCCTCGTTCTGCGGCGTCGTAGGTTTCAAGCCTACGGCCGGTCTGCTGCCGCTCGCGGGAGTCCTTCCGTTCGCGCCCTCGCTGGATACCGCAGGTGTGTTCACGCAGACCGCCGACGACATGCAGTTGCTCTGGGCGCGCATGGGCCACGGCAACGCCAGTGCCAAGCGCGTCCTCGCCGTGCCCTCGGTCATGCCTCCGGTTGACTCCCTCATGGACGCCGCGTTCCGCCGCGCCATCGGCCGGCTCTCTTCGCACCTCCATGTCGAAGTGATTGAGATGCCTCCCGCCTTTGCCGATCTCCCGCCTTCCGTGAAACTTATCAATGCCTATGAGGGCGCACGCACTCACGAACTCCGCTGGCGCGAGCACGGAGATGCGATTGGATCCAAACTGGCCGCACTCGTCGAAGAGGGGCTCCAGCTTTCGACGCATCGATACGACAACGCCTTGTGTGCGGTGGCCGCCGCCAAGCGCGAACTCATCAATCTGCTCAGCGAGTATCCCGTGCTCGTGACGCCATCCGCTCCCGGCCCCGCTCCAGAAGGGCTCAAGTCCACTGGCGACCCGATCCTAAATCTGCCCTGGACCGCCCTCGGACTTCCCGCGATTTCCATCCCCATGCCCGTTCCCGGATTGCCGCTGGGACTGCAACTGGTCTCCGAACCCAACTCAGACTCCGCTCTGCTGGCTCTCGCCGTCGAGGTAGAATCACTACTCGCATGAGCTTCGCGCTAAGAGCGCACCTGGAACGTCACTTCGACTTTGACCGCCTGAACACCAACTGGCGCACCGAATTCCTCGCCGGCGTTACTACCTTCATGACCATGGCGTACATCGTGTTCGTGAACCCTTCCATCCTTCACGAAGCCGGCATGCCGATCGCCGCCGTCACCGCCGCCACCTGCCTTTCCGCCGCGTTCGGCAGTGTGCTGATGGGCGCGCTGGCCAACTACCCGCTGGCGCTCGCTCCCGGTATGGGTCTCAACGCCTACTTCACCTATGCGGTCGTAAAAGGCATGCACGTCCCTTGGCAAACCGCATTGGGCGCCGTGTTCATCTCTGGCGTGACCTTTCTGTTTCTAACCGCCATCGGCGTTCGCCGGCTCATCGTCTCGGCGATTCCGCACGAATTGTACGCGGCCGTCGCGGCGGGCGTCGGCTTGTTCATCGCACTGATCGGATTCCGCAGCTCCGGCTTCATTGTGCCGTCGGCAGCTACCCTTGTTGCGCTCGGCAATCTTCGCGATCCCCAAACAGCCCTCGCGATCTTCGGCCTGATGTTGACCGCCGCGCTCCTCGCCTGGCGCGTTCGCGCCGCAATCCTGATCGGCGTCATCGGCACTACCCTCGCCGGTGCCACTGCAGGACTCGTCCACTGGCATCCGTCGCCCGAGCGCATCGCGGACATCGCCGCCACTGCCTTCCAGCTCAATATTCCATCGGCGCTGCACCTGGGCCTGATGGAAATCGTCTTTGCATTCCTGTTCGTTGATCTGTTCGACAACGTCGGTACGCTGGTCGCCGTGGGCCAGAAAGCCGGACTGTTCAATTCCGCGCACGAGATCCCGCGCATCAACCGTATTCTCTTTGCCGACGCGACGGCCACCGTCGCGGGGTCCCTCGCCGGGACATCCACCGTGGTCAGCTATATCGAAAGCTCCGCCGGCGTGGCCGCTGGCGGACGCACGGGCGTCACCGCCATCGTCACCGGGCTCCTATTCCTCGCCGCCCTGTGGCTCGCACCGCTGGTGGGCGCCATCCCCCCAGCCGCGACCGCCCCGGCACTGATTATCGTGGGCAGCTTCATGATGACCACCATCACCGAGATTCCTTGGACCGATCCCGTCGTCGCTCTACCGGCCTTCCTCACCATGCTGGCCATCCCCCTGACGTTCAGCATCGCCAACGGCCTCGCCTTCGGCTTCACTTCTTACACCCTGCTCAAAGTGCTGCGCGGCCGCTACCGCGAGGTCAACTGGCTGGTTTACGCATTGACCGCTCTTTTCATTGCGAGGTTCGTGTACTTGGGCCACGGCGCGTGAACGGATCCTTCGGCCGCCTCATGCGTAGTGGCCGGGCACGCCCGGCTAGCGTTCCGTCCTTTGCGCAACCCACTGTCCCCGGCGTACAGTAGTGGCTTGCCGGACATGGAAAAGTCGGCCCAAATGACATTGCACGCGGCGCCGGTCTTGCCGAAGACTCCACAGGAACTCGCGGACGCCCTCGCCGCCGCCGCATCGCAGAAGCGCACCATCACGATCAGCGGAGCTTCCTCGAAGCGCCTAATGGCCGGGCCTATCGAGCCAGCCGAGGTCTCCCTTTCCACCGCCGCTATGACTCGCGTGCTGCAATACGAGCCACGCGACCTGACAATCTCCGTCGAAGCCGGCATGCGCTACGTCGATCTCGACCGCCTTGTGGCGCAGAATCACCAGATGATCCCGCTTGATCCCCCGTTCTCCGAGACCGCGACCATCGGCGGCGTCCTGGCATCCAACACGAGCGGCTCACGGCGGCGTCTTTACGGTACGGCGCGAGATTTCGTCATCGGCATGAAGTTTGCGACGCTCGATGGCAAGCTCGTGCAATCAGGTGGCATGGTAGTGAAGAACGTCGCGGGCCTCGACATGGGTAAGCTCATGATCGGCTCGTTCGGCACCCTGGCAGCCATTGCCGTCGCCAACTTCAAGCTCATCCCCCGCCCGGCGGCGGAAGTCAGCTTCGTCATTCCGTTCGACGCACTGGACGATGCTATTGCCGCACGCGACCGAATCTTGAAGGGGCGAATCCCGCCGGTCGCCATCGACCTGCTGAACGTGCTGGCTTCCGCGCAACTCGGTCATAAAGGGCACCTGCTCGCGGTACGCGTAGCCGGCAATGCCGCCGCCGTCACCCGCTGTCATCGGGAATTTGCCACACGCGACGCACTGGTTCTCGAAGGCAAGGAAGAAGCCCGCTTCTGGAAGCAGGTGCAAGAGTACACGCCGCATTTTCTGGAAAAATTCGCCGCCGGCGCCGTGGTGCGTTCCTCGTGCACCCTGGCTCAGCTGAAAGAAGTCCTTTCGTCGTTCGAGACCGCCGCCATCGCCCGCGCTGGTTCCGGCGTCTGCTACGCTTACTTTACTCGCGCCGACGCCGCGGTACGATGGCTCACGTTAGCCGCCCACCGTGGCGGGAAAGCGATTCTCGAGTTTGCACCCGACGAGCACCGTGCAAAGTTTGACCTGTGGCCGGCCCCAGGAACCGAATTGGAGATGATGAAGAAGATCAAAGACATGTTCGATCCGAACCATCTATTAAACCGTGGCCGACTCTTTCGTCTCATTTGACCGCCCCCAGCAGGCCGATCTCGACCGTTGCGTGCATTGCGGTCTCTGCCTGAACGCCTGCCCCACCTATCGTGAACTAGGCGTCGAGATGGATTCGCCGCGCGGCCGCATCTACCAAATGGTGCAGATCGCGGCCGGTGCGTCGATTAGTCCCTCGTATATCGAGCACATCGAGCTCTGCCTGGCCTGCCGCGCATGCGAGAGCGCCTGCCCGTCGGGTGTGCACTATGGGCGGCTGGTGGAAGCAGCGCGCGCGGACATCGAAAACCACGGCAAGCGTAGTCGGCTCGCGCGTGCCGTGCGCCGGTTCGTGTTCGGAAAACTACTGCAATCTCCCGGTTGGATGTCCACCGCCGGTGTCGCCGTGTATTTGTACCAGGCGAGCCGGCTCCAGGCGTTGATACGCGGCTCGGGTTTGTGGAAGCTGATGGGTAAATTGGGCCGCTTGGAGCAGCTCGCGCCGCCCGCCGAGCCACCGTTTTTCTTCGGTAAGATCGGCAAAACCTTCCCCGCCGAGGGTGATCGGCGCTACCGCGTGGCGTTCATGGCGGGATGCCTCGCCAACGTATCCTTTGCCCGCCTGAATGAAGCGACGGTACGGGTGCTCCAGAAAAATGGCTGCGAGGTCGTCATACCCGCGGGACAAGGCTGCTGTGGCGCACTCCACATGCATGCCGGTATTCGCAGCGAGGCTCGAGAGCTGGCGCGGCGTAATATCGACGCCGTTCTCGAAGGCGGTTTCGACGCCATCATCACGAACGCCGCCGGGTGCGGCTCAACTCTCAAGGAATACCACGAGCTGCTCGAACACGATCCCGATTACGCGGAAAAAGCTCGTCGCTTCAGCGCGCTGATGAAAGATGTTACAGAATTTCTCGCATCTATCGAGCTCAATCTCGCAATGGGCCCACTTCCTCTGACTGTGACTTACCAGGATTCGTGCCATCTGGCGCACGGGCAGAAAGTCCGCATCCCCCCGCGCCGTTTGCTCGCCGCCGTCCCCGGCGTCGAATTCCGTGAGATGCCGCTATCCGACCTTTGCTGCGGCAGCGCCGGTATTTACAACGTGATGCAGAACGAGATGGCAATGGCGGTTCTCGAAAAAAAGATGCAGCACGCCAACTCCACCAATGCCGAAGTCATCGCGACTGCCAACCCCGGCTGCATGCTGCAACTCGAAGCGGGCGCTCGCCTCCACGGCCGGGGCCAGCGCGTCCTCCACATTGTTGAAATTCTGGATCTCGCCTACGAGGCCAGGCGCTAGCGGACACCCGCCCAATCTACGAAAAAAGACTGCGGCCCAAGTGCTGAGCGGGCCGCAGCGTAAATCAGCAATGCCGTTAGTAGGATCGGGTGGATCCGAGAACGACTTTAACTGCCCGCCAATCAATGTGAACCCAACATAAAGAGTTCGTAGCGGACCGCCGATCCTCTAAGTGCCGCTGTCTCTCGGCGCTCTAAGCATGGGGAGAGGCGCAAAGGGATTCCAATGCTCAAACACCCGCCGCTTTCGTTGAGAATGTCCTCTATTGGCCTTCTCACTACACTCTGCTTTTCCCTCGCCCTGATCTGGCTCCACTCGAGAATCCGGACATCGACCTTCGAAACCCAGCAGCAGAAAATCCAGGAGTTAGTCCAGTCTGCCTGGTCCGTCGCTAACTATTACGGCAAGCAGGCCGAAAGTGGCGCGATCACCAATCAGCAAGCGCAAGAGTCCGTCAAGAAGACGATTCAAAATATGCGCTTTGGCGGCGATAACTACTTCTGGATCAATGATCTCCAGCCAGCGATGATCATGCACCCGACCAATCTTTCGCTCAACGGAAAGGACCTCTCCGGCTTCAAGGATGCCAACGGCATGTCGATTTTCGTGAGGATGGCTGGAATATGCCGGGAAAGCGGCGAGGGCAGTCTCCGATATATGTGGGCGAAGCCCGGCTCGACGGTTCCAGTGCCCAAAATATCATTCGTAAAGCTTTACAAGCCTTGGGGTTGGGTTTTCGGCGCAGGCCTTTACGTAGATGACGTCGAAGCCGATCTCGAGAGGCTCAGCCTCGTGTTTCTCGGCATCGCCAGTCTGGCCGGTATTCTCTCGCTGGCTTTCACTTATCTGCTCGCTCGCTCTATCTCTCAGAAGGTCCGCTGGATGGTAGAGGAGCTCATGGAAGGGTCCCACCAGGTTACATCCGCGGCAGGCCAGGTCTCATCGACGGCGCAGGAACTCGCCCGGGGAGCCTCCGCTCAGGCTGCTTCGCTGCAACAGACCGCAACCTCCAGCAACGAAATCCGTTCTATGACCCAGAAGAACTCCGAGAACAGCCGAGCCTCCGCCGGTCACATGACTGAAACCTCTCACTTGGTGGAGAATGCCAACAAAAAGCTCGCAGAGATGAAGACGTCGATGGATGAGATCAACGCCTCCAGCGACAAAATCTCCAAGATCATCCGCGTTATCGACGAGATCGCCTTTCAAACCAACATCCTCGCGCTCAACGCGGCGGTGGAGGCGGCACGTGCGGGCGAGGCCGGCATGGGATTCGCCGTAGTAGCGGATGAAGTGCGCAACCTGGCGCAGAGAAGCGCCCAGGCGGCCAAGGACACCGCGTCGCTGATTGAGGAATCGATCAACCGGTCCAAAGAAGGCGGCACCAAGCTGGCGGGAGTGGCGGAATCGATCCGCAACATTACCAGTAGCGCCGCTCAAGTCAAGACGCTCGTGGACGAGGTCCAGACGGGCAGCCAGGAGCAGGCACGCGCCACCGAACAGGTCTCTAAGGCGCTGAGCAATATGGAACAGTTGACCCAGCAGGTGGCCGCAAACAGCGAGGAAAGCGCGGCTGCCAGCGAGCAGCTTTCGGCACAGGCCGAGTCCATGCGGACCGTCGTCCGACAGCTCGAAATCCTGATCGACGGCGAGCCGGCCGGCCGCCGCTAGTGGAGCACAACCCGCGCCAGTCCAGCGTTGTTGGCGCTATCCACCGCGCGGAGCATCAGGACGTGCTCCTCGGCGCTCAAGTGATCGAGGCGCACCACGAACTTCTCGCGTGGGGAATCGATCACGCCGTCCGCCGCTTCGAGCGGAATCCAGATGCCGGCGTCCACTGAGTATTCGCACCGCCGCAGCGGCGATGTCGCGTCCACGGCTTCGAATTCCACTTCCACACCGTTGGCCGTCTTGCGCGGCGCGCTCGCTGTCACCACCGGCGGCGTGTTATCGATCAGAACTGGCGAACTGACCAGCTCGGCCTCCTTGGCCAAGCCCGGCGGGTTCGCTTCCCTGTCCGACGCTACAATACGGAAAAAATACTTGCCGTCCGCGAGTGCGTCGCCATCCACCGCATAGGCATTCTCGTGAATATTGGTGTGCAGCAGCTTCCATTCGCGCTCGCCTTCGCCGCGGAACCATAACGAGTAGACCAGCCGGTCGCCATCGGGATCATCCGCTTGCCAGCTAATGTTGATCTGCTGCGAGGCCGCGCGAGACGGAGTTTGCGTTGGAGTGCCCACCGACAGCGGCGGCGCCGCGTCCCCCGTATCCGTCACCGTGATACTGTAAGCCGATGTCTGTGCCTGCTGCGCGGCCTTTCCGCCGCTGAGGGCCGCCATCTGCGTGCCGATCGTGATGCTGCGGATGACGGGCGGCGTATTCTGTGGAAGATAGGCAACACTCACGTCACTGAGGGCTGGTGTCCTGCCGCCCGCACTCGTGAACTCTGCTTTCCACTGAATGTAGCGAGCGTTGGGATTTGGAATCCTAGTCCCTGTAGGATCCGTCAGTGGAACTGACCAGTCGCTCCAAGTCTTGTCGGGCCGCAGCGAGTTTCCGGTTCGCGTACGAAAGGATATGCTACCCGCCGCAGAGTCGTCTGTCTGCCACGCGATGCGTCCCCAGAGCGCCACCGCGCCCGCATCGTGGACCGGCGCTTCGTATGTGCCGGACGTTTCCAAGCTATCTTCCAGCCTGTAAATTCGGCCCATGTTTCCCGTCGCCGCCAGCACCGCGTCTCCGGCCCGGACCAGGCGCGTCGCCTCTCCGTCATTCGTTTGTGCGATGAGCGAAAGCTTGCGGTCCGCCGAAAGCCTGTATACACGGCCGTTGGCGTCGGTGGCGAACAGAAGCTGGCCCTTCCACGGCAGCAGGTCGTAGACGTTTTCCTCTTTCGAGCTCCACAGCGTTTCCACCGTATTATCGGGATTGATCTTGTAGACCGCGGATTTCTCCACGCCGGTGACATCCGCCACCGGCGCGAAGGTGGCTGTCACCGCGGGAGGTGGTGTCGTCTGCGGCTTCGGCTGCTCTGGTTGCGGCTTGATCTCCGGCCCGGCCTGCGCACTCTCGGCCGTCACGCTGATGCTCGTCCCCGTGGAGGTCACTACCGGCCCGTTCGCGCCACCCGGGGTCACTTGCGGTATGCCTTGGGTTCGCTTTGCCAGCGACCCACCCATCGCCACGGCGTAGATTGAGCCGTCGGCGGCCGCGGAAATCGCGCGCATCTCCGGCAGCGCGGCGTTGTATAAAACAAACGCCTTGTCCTTGGCGGAAATGCGGTAGAGAATGCCGTTCGGCTCCGTTCCTGCGAGCACACGGCCCTGGGCGTCCAACGCCAGTCCCATCACATGCGCTTGCTCAGTCGAGTAATAAAGCTCGCCTTTCCCGGCTGCCGTGATGCGAAAGATTTTTCCTTGATCTCCCGTGCCGGCATACAGCACGCCATCCGCGCCCACTGCCAGCGACCAGATGTATTTCGACTGCGGGGCAAAATATTCCGTCGCTTTCCCGCCTTCAATCCGGTAGATCTTGCCATCGGGCGAAGTCGCCGCATATACCGCGCCCTTCGCATCCACGGCCACGGCAAAAATCTCCGGCTGCTCGGCCGTCCAAATCAGCGTGCTCTTTCCGCTCGGATCGATGCGGAACAGCCGCCCGCGATGGCCCGTCCCGGCATAGAGTGTGCCGTCCGGCGTCGCCGCTACCGCCCAGATCACCGGCTGATCAGACGAAAACACCGCGTTCATTTTCGGCGCCAGCATCAGCCTGCCGTAACGGCTTAGCGAGATCCCTTGAAACCGCCCGCGAATGAAATCCTGGTACGAGTTCATCTCCCAGGTGGTCGTGCTGGAGCCATCCACGACGGCCGTCGCCATCGTAGCCAGCACCAGAAAACACAGCAATCTGTTGCCGTTCTTTGCGCCTCCGCGCCTCCGCGGTGCAAGAAAAAGGTTCATTCTTTAATTTCCACCTGGACCGTCTTGCCTCCGGAAATGACCGCGTCCCCGGCGCTGATCTCCAGTTCCTCGATTTTCGAATTTCGCGCCTGCGTGGCCGCCGTATCCGCATTACCCAGGATCAGGGCCAGCGAAGGCGGCGGATCTGGAAAGTCCTCTCCCTCGAGCTGAAAATTCGGCTCCGGACGCCATACCCGAACATACGCCTTGGTGTTCGCGCGCAGCTTGTTGACGTTCGCTACCAGCCGCTCGGCCGACCGCGGCGTCTCGCCCACGATTTGCCGGTACTCCGCAATATTCGTAACGTTGCCGTCCGCCACAGTGAAGCACAGCGGGCCGGGAGGCGCACCCACCGGCACCAAGTAGTCCACCGCCCGTGTCACTTCCGCCCCGTTGTCTCCCACCAGCACCGCGGTGAGCCGCACTGTCTCGCCCGGCCGCACCTCATGGGGTGCCGCCACCACCTGGTCGATTTGCAGCTGCTTCTTCTCGTCGAAGCACTCGATTGCGAGTTCCACCTTCTTTACTTCGAGCGACGAAAACCCACTCTGTAACACATAGGCCAGCGGAATCGCGGACGAGAGAGACACCAATTGAGCCGTGTTCGCATCGCCTGAGTACATATTGTTCAGTTTGAGCGGCGGCTCGTTGCCCTGAAACTCAATCTCTCCGCGCACACTGTACGTCGCCGCGCCGAGCGTCCGCTGCGTGGAATCAATGGCTGAGAACACCGCAATCTGCATCAGGAACGGCGCGAGAAACCGGTCGTTCACCATCTGCATCTCGTACCCTTCGATCTTGCGACCGGCGCGTGTCAGCATAATCGAAATCGGCGCCATGTGCGCGCGGCGGCCCAATTCCCCGGCGATGGCTGTATTACGGTCTTGCGAAATGGTGCCCATCCATTCCTTGGGCGCCGAAATCTTGAATGAACTCGAAAGGTTTGGCAGCAGCGTCAAAACCTCACTGCGCGCAAACGGCAACTCGGTCGGCCCTACCGAAAGGAACCGGTGCCCGAATGCGTAGATCTTGTCGTGGTCGATGTGCGTCACGGTGCCGTCTGCGCCGATGCTCATGTCACCGGTCATCAACTGCACGCTGATCATGGATCCTGGCTCAAGCGCCGCCGGATCGCCCATCCGCGCCGCTACCCGTCCCCCGCCCGACACGCCCTGGCGCGGTTCCAATCCGAGTGCGCGTAGCTGCGGCGCGAAGTGTTCCACGGCCGCCCGCGTGAATCCGCCGAAGGAAACCGGCGTCGCAATATCCACCATCCGCATGTCGTCGGCCAGCGCCTCTTCGGGCCTCGGCAACATCGCAGTCAGGTCGCCCTTCTCCAGCGACAACTTGGCTTGCCGCACGGGTTCACTGTTCGCGCTCGCAACGCGCAGCATGTCTTCGATTGGCCGGATGCCCGCGATCGGCTCTTTGGCAAACGGAAACGCCATAGCCACCGCGCCCACCAGCTTGCCGTCCATGTAAACCGGGCTCCCGCTCATCCCCTGCAAAACTCCGGTTTCCGCGAGCGGTCCGCCGGAAAGCCGCGCAAGAATTAACGATTCTTTCGGCCCGATGTTCTCCAGCACACCCAGAATCTCGACCCGAAATTCCTCAATGCGAGCGCCCGAGAAGACAGTCCTGCCGGTGGCGTGCATTCCCGGCCGGATGTCCTTAAGCGGAAAATAGGCGGTTTGAGCCGAAACCACCGCGGCCATCAGGAACGCCGCGGGTACAGCGAAGCGGTGCACGATATTATTGTAGCGTTGAATCGGCCGCTAGCACCTGACAGCTTGCACGCGAAACCTGGTTTTATGCTCCGCGAACTCGCCCTGGAATGCGGTTTCGAACTGGCAGGCGTGGCTCCAGCCCTTCCCATCGCCGAGGCTGGCTACTACCATCAATGGGTTGCCGCCGGCTACGCGGGCGAAATGCGCTATCTCACCGATCGGCGCGCCGCCGTCCGCGATGACCCGCGCAACCTGCTGCCATCCGCGAAGTCCGTCATTTGTGTGGGCAAACTCTACAACGGCCCGGAACCGTATTCCACACACCTGAACGGCAACGAACTGGCCTGGATCTCGCGCTACGCCTGGGGTGACGATTACCATGACGTGCTGCGCTCGGGACTCGAGCGTCTCGCCGAAAAGCTCCAGCAGCACGTGGGCTATCCCTTCCACTGGAAAATCTGCGTCGATACAGCTCCTCTGCTCGAGCGCGCCTATGCCCGACTCGCCGGTCTCGGCTGGATCGCCAAGAACACCTGCCTGATCAACCATCAAATGGGCTCCTGGTTTTTTCTGGGCGAGTTGCTGACGTCGCTCGCCCTCGAACCCGCTACGCCGCCGCCCGATTGCTGCGGCACTTGCACGCGCTGCATTGATGCCTGTCCCACAGCTGCCATCGTGCCTGCCGCCGCTCCCGGCGCTCCCGAATGGACCATCGATTCCCGCCTCTGCATCGCGTACTTCACTATCGAACTGCGAGGCCCGATTCCGGCCGACGCCCGCAATAAAATGGGCCACCATATCTTCGGCTGCGATATATGCCAAGACGTCTGCCCATGGAACTCCCGCGCGCCGATAACGAACGACCAGGCTTTTGCGCCCGCCCACTTCGCTCCCGATCTCGCCAAGCTCGCCGAAATCTCCGAGACCGAATTCGCCGAGATCTTCCGCACCAGCCCCGTCAAGCGCGCCCGCTATTCCGGCTTCCTTCGCAACGTCGCCGTGGCCATGGGGAATCAGCGGTCCGCGCGCTTTCGCAAGCCTTTGGAAGAAATGTCGAATTCTCCGGATCCGCTGGTCGCGGAACACGCGCGTTGGGCGCTTGCCCGGTTAGAATCAAAGTAAGCATGCTTTCCCGGCTTCTCGCCCTCTCGGCGATAGTCCTGTGTACTCCGCTACTCGCCGAAGACACGCCGACCGCCCGCGGCTTCGAGCATTTCTACAATCTCGAATACGATCAGGCGCTGGCCGAATTCGAGGCCGCTCAGAAGCAGGATCCGCAAGCTATTGCGCCCTACAATCACATCGCGCAGACGCTCCTTTATCGCGAAATGTATCGCAACGGTGCTCTCGAAACCGAGTTGGTCTCCGGCAATAATCCCTTTCTGCGCCGCGAGAAGATGAACCCGTCACCGGAAGTGCAGAAAGAATTCACCGAGGCCATCGACAAAGCCATCAGTCTGGCCAACGCTCGCCTGGAAAAAAATCCGAATGACACCGGCGCTCTTCAGGGACGTGGCATCGCTTACGGTCTACGCGCCAACTACAATTTCCTGGTACGCAAAGCCTGGCGCGATGCGCTCCACGATGCCACCGAAGCTCGCAAAGACTCCAACCGCGTCTCCGAACTCGACCCCTCCAACTACGACGCGCATTTGATTCAGGGCGTTCACGATTACGTCGTCGGCAGCCTGCCCTGGACCTGGCGTATGCTGGGGTTCCTGGTCGGATTCCATGGCGACAAAGAGCGCGGCCTCCAAACCATCGAAGAGGTCTCGAAAAAGGGCAATCAAAACAAGGTCGATGCCGAGGTCCTGCTCTGCGCTCTCTATCGCCGCGAAGGGGAGCCCCGCAAAGCCCTACCTCTGCTCGACGATCTCCAGCGGCGTTTCCCGCGCAATCATCTTGTCCTGTTTGAGCAAGCGCAGATGTACAGCCAGCTTGGCGACAAGACCAGGGCCATCGCCGCCATCCAAAAAATCGTCGATATGAAAAAGGCTGGACTCGCCGGCTTCGCCAGTGTGCCATGGGAGAAAATCTATTTCCACCTCGGCGAAATCCAGTTCTGGTATAACGATCTCGATCCCGCACTGGCCAACCTCAAAAAGGTCACCGCCTCGCAGAACGAAGTCGATCTCAACACCGGCGTTTTGGCCTGGATGCGCATGGGCCAGATCTATGACATGAAGCATCGGCGCGACGAAGCCATCGACGCCTATAAGCACGCTATCGCCTTTGCCCCCGAAGCCGACGCCGCCAAGGAATCCAAAGGGTACATTTCGAATCCGTACCATCGCGAGAACAGGTCGTAATGCCCCGCTTCTTCATCCAGAGTTTCGGTTGCCGTGCCAGCCAGGCCGATGGCGCCGCCCTCGAAGCGCAGCTTGCCTCTCGCGGGCTCGAACACTCCGATCACCGCGCCACCGCGGATTTCGTCATCCTCAACACCTGCACCGTGACCGCATCCGCCGATGAAGATCTCCGCCAGACTGTGCGCCGCGTGCATCGCGAAAATCCCGAAACACGCATCCTGGTGACCGGCTGCTACGCCCAGCGCGCGCCAGAGGAGCTCGTGACCCTCGCGGGCGTCGAATGGGTCGTCGGCAATACCCATAAAACCGAAATCGCCGATATCCTCACCGGCGCCGTCCCCTACCACGGCCAGGTTTTAGTGGACGACATCTTCGCTTCCCAAGAGATTCTCACCGCCCCCGTCATGGACGCCGCCATCGATCGTTCCCGTCCCAATCTGAAAATTCAGGACGGATGCAACAACCGCTGCTCGTTTTGCATCATTCCGTTCGTCCGCGGCCGCTCGCGCAGTTCGAATCCCGACCTGATCGTCGAGCAAGTGCGCCGTCTTGCCCCGTGCTATCGCGAAGTCGTCCTCAGCGGGATCAATCTGGGCCGCTGGGGCCGCGAACCCGGCAGTACAATGCGGCTTGCCTGCCTGCTGCGCCGCCTGCTTGCCGAAACCGAAATCGCGCGCCTCCGCCTCAGCTCCGTCGAGCCCATGGATCTCTCCGACGATCTGCTCAACCTGATCGCCGAATCGCCGCGCATCGCCAAGCACGTGCACGCGCCGTTGCAATCCGGATGTGATGCGGTTCTCCGCCGCATGCATCGCAAATACCGCCCGCGCCATTACGCCGATCGCATTCTGAAAGCGCGCCGCCTTATGCCCGACGCCGCCATCGGCGCCGACGTCATGGTGGGCTTCCCCGGCGAGACAGATGCCGAGTTCGACGAGAGTCGCGCGTTCATCGATTCCCTGCCCTTCACCTACCTGCATGTCTTCACTTATTCCGAGCGTCCCGGGACACCGGCAGCCGAGGCCGCCGATCCAGTACCCATGCATGTGCGCAAACATCGCAGCCGCGTGATGCGCGAATTATCCGCGCGCAAGAATCTGGAGTTCCGCCGACGCATGATCGGCACGAAGCTCTCCGTCATAACACTCGAAGAACCAGGTACTGCCCTCAGCGACAATTACCTCAAGGTGCTAATGCGCGAACCGCGCCCGTCGCAGCAATTGATCGATTTGCACATCGGCGGCCTCTCGGACACAGCGCTCCAGGAAGCCGCACCCCTGATTATCATTAGTTGAGTCCACCATGCCCACAGATCCAAAGCGCGAATTCTTCCGCCACACTATCGCCACCCTCGCCTATCGCTCCTGCAAAACATTGCGCAGTGTCCCCGAAAACTTCGCCGATTTCCGCGTCGCTGAACACACCCGGACGCCGGTTCAGATTCTCGCCCATATTGGCGATCTGCTCGATTGGGTCTTGTCCCAGGCCAAGGGAAAAGAAGAGTGGCACAACTCGAAGCCTCTGCCCTGGAAAGAAGAGGTCGCCCGCTTCTTCGCCGCGCTCGAGGCGCTCGACGTTTACTTGGCTTCTGACGCGCCGATCACTGTGCCCGTCGAGAAGTTATTTCAGGGCGCCATCGCCGATGCCCTCACCCACACCGGGCAGCTCGCCATGCTCCGCCGTATTGCCGGCGCGCCCATGAAAGGTGAGAATTATCACCGAGCGCATATCACCGCCGGCCAAGTCGGCCCCGATCAGCCGGCACCTGTGCGAGAATTTGATTGAACCGTAACATTTTTGTGACCAGTCCCGTCCTGATTTGGAATCTACCAGACCAGTTGAGGTGATGAAATGCGCACTCTGAGCCGAGTTCTCTCTTCCACGTTGGCGCTGCCCGTGTTTTGCCTGGTAGCTTACGCCGCCGAAGATGTCGTAACCGCCGTAGAAGGCACCGTTAAAAAGGTCGACGCCGGTACGAAAACCGCCGTCATCCAGACCGAGGACGGCACCGAGCACACCATCCATTTCGTCAAACGCACCGCCGTCCACGGTACTGCGGAAACCGGCAAGGGAAGCAAGGATGCCTTTCACGGCCTCGACGAAGGCAGCCACGTGGTCGTGCACTATTCAAAGAAGGGCACCGAGGAGACCGCCGAGGAAGTCGACAAAGTTGGCAAGGACGGTTTGAAGGTCACCGAAGGTACGGTTTCTCACATCGACCACGGCGCTAAGACTGTCACAGTGAAGACCGCCGATGGCACCGAGGAAACCTATCACATCGCCGCGCACGCTACGAAAGACGCCGGCAAAGATATCGCCGCGGGAACCGAAAAGTCAGCGAAGGTAACCGTCTACTACACCGAAGAAGGCGGCCGCAAAGTGGCTCACTTCTTCAAGAAGATCGGTTAGTCCGCGGCGTGCGGCGCTTCACATCTCCCGCCGCCCCTCCATCGCTTTCCAGATCGTCACTTCGTCCGCGAACTCGAGGTCGCTGCCCACGGGAATCCCCATCGCAATCCGCGTGACGCGCAGCCCCAGCGGCTTGATAAGCTTCGATAAATAAACTGCCGTCGCTTCGCCCTCGGCCGTCGGGTTGGTCGCCAGAATCACTTCTTCGATCTGCCCCTCGCCGATTCGCTCGATCAGATTCTTGATCTTGAGCTGCTCCGGCCCAATGCCGCGCAAGGGTGACAGCGCCCCGTGCAGAACGTGATAGAGCCCGTTGAACTGCCGGGTGGTCTCGATCCCCACGATGTTGTGCGGCTCTTCCACCACGCACAGCACCTTCGCATCGCGCGTCGTGTCGCGGCAATACTGGCACAGCTCGCCTTCGCTGATGTTGTTGCACACCGGGCAGAGCCCCAGCTTGTCTTTCACATCGAGGATGGCCTGCGACAACCGCTCGGCGTCGTCGCGGCTGCCGCGCATCAAGTGAAACGCCAGCCGCTGCGCTGACTTTTGTCCCACGCCCGGCAGATGTTTGAATTCGTTGATCAGCCGCGCCAGCGGCTCCGCAAAATCCGGCATTAAGGTGTGTACGCTCGTAGTGGCCGGGCATGCCCGGCCATCAGAACATTCCCGGCGGCAGCCCGAGCCCGCCTAGCAGTCCGCCCATCTTCTGCTTGGCCTCGTCTTCCACTTTCTTCACGGCTTCATTGCAGGCCGCCACCACCATGTCTTGCAGCATCTCCACGTCGCCCGCCACTTCCGGATCGATCTTCACGCTCAGCAGGTTCTTGTTGCCGTCCATCTTCACGGTCACCATTCCCCCGCCCGCCGACGCCTCCACGCGGATCTGCGCGATCTCCTGCGCCATCTTCTCCTGCATCTGCTGCGCCTGCTTCATCATCGACTGCATGTTCCCCGGCAGCTTCATGGCTTCTATCCTTTCAAATCCCGCACCGCGCGAACTTCTCCCCCAAATACCTCGCGGTATTTTTGCACTTCCGGATTTTCCAGCGCCCGTTGTGACACATCATCTTGTTGCCGCGCTGACGCCACCGGTGCAACCTTCACTTCGCCCGCCGTCACCTTGATCTGGAACATCCGCCCGCTCACACGCCGCACCGCCTCCGCCAGATCCACCGGCTTCATCGAGAGCAGCAGTTCCTTCGGCGTCACAAACTGTAGCACGTTCCCCGCTTCTGTAATCTCGGAATGTTCCACCGCATCCGCAGTAAATGTCATCCCCAGTTCCATCAAAGCGGCATGAAGCTTTTCGCGCCAGTTCTCCACGCTCACGATCGCCGGCGCAGCAGGTTGCGGCGCCAATGCCGTGGCTCCAATCGACTGCGGCTCCGGCCGCGCGGCAGCTTTTTTTGCCCGATCCAACTCAAACGGCGACGGCCCCGTGCGCACGGGTGCCGGCTTGGGGTTCTTAACCTCGGCGTCTCCGCGTCTCGGCGTTGGCGCTTCTCCTGAAGGGTGTCCCATCCCTGCCAGCGCCTCTTCGATCGACGTCAGCCGCCCCGCCTGCACCAGCTTCACCAGACCAATCTCCAGATGAAACCGCGGCTGCAACGAAGCTTGTAGGTCCGTATAGAGATCCAGCGATAACTGCAAATACCGCGTCAGGTCTTCTTCGGAGAACGCCGCCGCTAAATCCGCCAGCCGCGCCCGCTCGCCCGGCGACCCCGCAATCAGCCGCGTGTCGCTCCCCGCGATCTTCGCCACCAGCAGGTTTCGAAAATAGCGCGATAGCTCGCGGCTGAAATGTTGCAGGTTGTGCCCGTTGCGCTCGAGTTCATCCACCAGCGCCAGCATCCTCGCACTGTCCGCGGCCGCCAGCGCCTCGGTCACTCCCGCCAGCGCATCCAGCGAAAAAGTTCCGAGAAGCGCGCGTACTTCTTTCGCGTCCAGCTTCGTCCCGCAGCACGCAATTGCCTGGTCGAGCGCCGAAAGCGAATCGCGAATGCTGCCCTCGCCCGCCTGCGCCAGCACCGCCAGGGTCTCCGTGTCGGCCTCGATCCCCTCCTGCCGGCAGATCCACGCCATGCGTTCGACGACCTCATCGAACTCCACCGACCGGAAACTGAAATGCTGGCACCGCGAGGCAATCGTCGCCGGAATCTTGTGCGCTTCGGTTGTGCACAGGACGAAGATCACCCACGCCGGCGGCTCTTCAATCGTCTTCAGCAGCGCGTTGAACGCTTCACTCGTGATCTGGTGCGCTTCGTCGATGATGAAAACTTTGTAACGATCGCGTACCGGGCGGTACCGCACGTTCTCGCGTAACTCGCGCATTTCGTTGATGCCGCGATTCGACGCCGCGTCGATCTCGATCACATCCGGCGCATTGCCTTCCGCGATCTCGCGGCAGCTCGCGCACTCGCCACACGGCTCATTGGTCGGCCCCTTCGGAATGCAGTTCACGCACCGCGCCAGAATGCGGGCGATGGTTGTCTTACCTGTGCCGCGCTGGCCCGAGAAAATGTACCCATGCGCGATACGCTGCTGCGCAATGGCATTCTCCAGCGTGGTCTTGACGTGCTCCTGATTCACCACGTCGGCGAAGGTTTGCGGCCGGTATTTGCGTGCAATGACTTGATACATGCGGAGGGAAGCGCCAGGCCCCGGGTGATCCGCGGCACACAGGTTAAGCCGCTACCGTTGCTTCTTTCCAGACCTGGCGGGGTTTGCAGCCGCCTATTGCACGGAGCCCGGAACCTAGCAATCAATCATCGTAGCACGAGGCTAAACGCAGCGCTGACGAGTTGTGTTCTAGAGCTGCGTTAGCACAAAATCCGTGAGCACCAGATTCTTCAGCTTCACTCTCGATTGATATCTTCTTCCGCCAACGTCTAGCACGTGGAAACGCAGAGCCGAACACCTCAAATTCCCTCCCCTTCGGTATAACCCGAGTTATACTAACCATATGAAGACCGCCGTCTCCGTCCCCGACGACCTCTTTCGCCGCGCCGAGGCCGCCGCCCGCCGTCTCCGCGTCTCCAGAAGCAAGCTTTACGCGACAGCTATCGCCGAATACCTGAAAAACCAGGACGGCAGTGCCATCACCGAACGCCTGAACGCCGTTTACTCGCGCACCCCCGCGAAAGTCGACCCTCGTTTGCAACATGCCCAGCTCAAGTCACTCCCCAAGGACTCTTGGTAATTGTTAAATGGACGAGATTCGCCGCGGCCAGATCTGGTGGGCGGACCTCCCCGAGCCTCGCCGCTCCGAGCCTGGATACCGGCGTCCGGTGCTCGTGGTTCAGGCAGACTCTTTCAACCGCAGCCGGATCCAGACCGCCATCGTCGCCGCGATCACCTCAAACCTGGAACTCGCCAAAGCTCCCGGCAATGTACTGCTGCCGGCGCGCTCGGCAGGCCTTCCCCGCGACTCAGTCGTCAATGTCTCCCAACTTCTGACGCTTGACCGCGCTTTTCTCACCGAAATTGCCGGTACGCTCCCGCCCCGTCTGCAGCGCTCCGTCGATGAAGGATTGCGTACCGTCCTACAACTGTAGATTCCCAAGAACCTGCATTGCAGCTATCGAAAGACATATTGTGGCCGATGCGGCTGATCGCTACTGTTGAAATGAAGCCTGGCCGGACGGACAGACATGAAGGCAGCGATTCTAGCCCTAGTCGCGATCGGCATCGTCGTCTATTCGATCGACTCGATCGAGCCGCGATACCCGCCCGGAATCCTCATTCCCGAAGATCCCGACCAACAGCTCACAAACGGAACTCGTACCTGGGAAACAGGAAAGTACCACATTACGGCGCTGGCTGCCTACGAGATTCGCGCGCGAGTGCTGCATACCGAATCCTACTGGATGGACAACGGCGCCGAACTCTCACCCGTCGATCTCGCGGTCGGTTGGGGACGAATGTCCGACCAGAGCATTATCGACCAACTGGAATTCTGGCAAGGACAGCGCTGGTACCGTTATTGGCCTCGAAAATCCACGGTTCCGCTCTCGGCGGAAGAGATGAACGCGCATAGCGCCAATATGCACATGATCCCCGCGAGTGACGACGTGAAGCGCATCCTGAAATCGGTTCGGGCTGGAAATCTGGTGGACATGGACGGTTACCTCGTACAGGTAGAAGGGCCCAACGGATTCAACTGGCGCAGCTCGCTCAGCCGGACTGACACCGGTGCGGGCGCGTGTGAATTATTCCGTGTGGAGAAACTGACGATTCGCTAGCCCGCCGCGCCACCTCAGCTTCACTTCCACACAATCTTCGCGCCATTCAGAAACTGAATCAGATCCACCCCCACGCCAATCGTGTAGTAATCGCGGCTGCTGCGGTCAACGACATACAGCGTGTTCGTGTTATCCGATGCCGGATCGGGTGCGGCCACTTGTGTCAGCGGAAACACCGTCGCACGCGCCCCTCCCCACCGAACTTGCGCCGTCGCGAACAGGTAAACCGACGACCAGATTCCCGTCATGCCGGTCGCCAGCGGATAGAACGCCTCCACCCGGCTCACGACGCCGCGAAGCCTTCCCGCCGTAATCAACTCATTCTGGCCAACCGTCGCCGACACCATCGCCGCAGTTACCCTCAGCGCGTTGCCGTCTTGATCCGCATAGCGCGTCGTCAATCGGAATCCGCCAAAATATTCTTTGAAGTACCGGTCAGGAAACGGCGGCACAAACGAAACATATTTGTAAGCCGGATTCCCCGCAGCCGGGTAGGCTTTCACGAAATCCGAATAGACCGGCGAGTTCACCGGGTTGTCGAACACCACCGCACTCGACACCGGCGGATTCGCGGTTAACATCCCACTCGCTCCGAACGCCGTGATAAAGGACAGCAGAAATCGCTGCCGTGACTCCGCCGTCTGCCCCCACAGTGCGCAGCAAATGTATCCCAACCGCGCATCGAGCCCCGTCAGGAATTCCGCCGCTTGCGCTACTTCGTTGAATTTCAAACTCGCGGCGTTGGACGCGAGCGCCGCCGCCGAGATCGCCGACCCGATCGAACGCGGCGCGCTATCGATGCGCACATCACCCCACCACCGGAACCAGGGCTCACCATCCTGCGTCGTCACACGGAAGAGACCCGGCACGGGTCGGCTCACAAAAAAATCGAGAAAGAACTTCCGCACACTGTCCCCGCCGCTGGCCCCGCTCTGCTGAAACCCCATAATGGCGTGGAACTCTTCCCCGTTGAGCTGCCTGCCCGTTTTGCATGAATCACCAGCTCCGTTCGGCGCAACCTGTCCCGCCGCCATCGTCACCAACAGCACTCCCGTGATTACGATCCGCACCGATTTATCTCCGTTGTAAGATGTCCTACTGCCATGCCCGATCTCGTTCGCTACGAACTGCGCGATCATGTCGCCGTCATCACCGTCGACAACCCGCCCGTGAATGCGCTCAGTCCCGGAGTCCCGGAAACCATCGAAGCCGCGGTCGCGCGCGCCGCCGAGGATCCCGAAGCCCGCGCCGCGGTCCTGATTGGCGCCGGCAGCAGTTTCATCGCTGGCGCGGACATTCGCTTTTTCGAAACCATCACCACGCGCGCAGCTTCTCTCGAACGTTCCCACGCCATTCACGCCCGCTTGCGCCACATTGAGGACTGCCCCAAGCCCGTAGTCGCGGCCATCCATGGCACCGCGCTCGGCGGAGGCCTGGAGTTCGCGATGGCTTGCCATTACCGCGTCGCGGTGGCTTCGGCAAAGATTGGTCAGCCGGAAGTGCTGCTCGGCATCATCCCCGGCGCCGCCGGTACGCAGCGCTTACCGCGCCTGGCGGGTGCCGAACTGGCCATCGAGATGTGCACTCTCGGCCAGCACATCCCCGCCGCGCGCGCTGCCGAGGCAGGCATCGTCGATCGCATCGTCGAGGGCGATCTGCTCACTGGCGCCATCGCTTTCGCCCTCGAAAAATCGCATTCCGGCGAAATTCGCAAATCACGCGAGCAGAACGCGAAGCTCGCCGATCTCCCTGCGGCCATCACTCTCTGCGCGCAGTCCCGTCACAATCTCAGGAAAACCGCTCGCGGCGCCCATGCTCCCTACGCTGCCGTCGATGCCATTCAAGCCGGCATCGAGCTCGGTTTCGACGCCGGCTCCGAACGAGAAATCGAAATCTTCGCGGGCTGTGTGCTGTCCACCCAATCGCGCGCCATGGTCAGGTTCTTTTTCGCCGAGCGCGAAGTGGTAAAAGTCCCCGATGTTCCCAAGGACACGCCCACTCGCGAAATTCGCTCCGCCGCCGTCATCGGCGCCGGAACCATGGGCGGCGGCATCGCCATGAATTACGCCAATGCAGGCATTCCCGTGCTGTTGAAAGAGCTCACACAGGACGCGCTCGACCGCGGACTCGCCACCATCCGCCGCAACTACGAATCGTCTCTCGCCAAAGGCAAGATCACTCGCGAGCAACTCGACCGCACCTGGGCGCTGATCACCCCTACCCTCAGCTACGACGGTTTCGACCAGGTCGACATCGTGACCGAGGCCGTCTTCGAGAATATGGACCTCAAGAAGGTTACCTTCGGCGAGCTGGGCCATGCGACGAAGCCGGATTGCATTCTCGCCACCAACACCTCGACGCTCGATATTGATGAATTCGCGCGCGCCAGCGGCCGCCCCGGTCAAGTCGTCGGCACGCACTATTTCAGCCCCGCCAATGTCATGAAACTCGTGGAAGTGGTGCGCGGCCGCGAGTCGTCCAAAGAAACCATCGCTACGGCGATGAAGGTCGCGAAAAGATTGAATAAGGTGGGCGTGCTGGTGGGGAATTGTTTCGGCTTTGTGGCCAATCGCATGCTTGCGTACTACATGAGGGAAGCTTACTTACTGCTCGAGGAAGGCGCCAGCGTGTCCCAGATCGACCACGCCCTTACCGATTTCGGCATGCCCGTCGGCCCCTTCGCCATGCAGGACATCGCCGGTATCGATGTCGGCGCCCGCATCCGCCAGTACCTGCGCTCCATCGGCAAACATCGCGCCGAAGGCCCGGAATCCCCCGTCCCCGACTGGCTCTATGATATGGGCCGCTACGGCCAGAAAACCGGATCAGGCTGGTATCGATATCAGCCCGGCAGCCGCACGCCGATTCCCGATCCGCTCGTCGATGAGTTGGCCCAAAAAGCCGCCGCCGAACGCAACATCGAGCGCCGCTCCATCTCCGAAGACGAGATCATCGCCCGCATCATGACTGCGCTCGCCAACGAAGGTGCCAACATTCTGGAGGAAGGATACGCCGCCCGGCCCGGCGATATCGATGTCATTTACGTCTACGGTTTCGGTTTCCCCCGCCATCGCGGCGGCCCTATGTTTTACGCCGATACCGTCGGACTCCCCACCGTTCTCGACTGCGTCCACCGCTATCGGCATCAATTTGGTGACCATTGGCGTCCCGCACCCCTATTAGAGCAACTCGTGAGAACGGGCCGGACCTTCTACGGCTCGTAAGCTGCTCAACAGTCAGCGGAAACAAAATTCGCGAAACTTGTTACTTAGTCCAGCCCAGCCGCCGCAAACGCCGTCACCAGATCTTCCTTCAGGTCGTCAATGTCTTCCACGCCCACCGAAAGCCGAACCAGAGTGTCAGCAATTCCAATCGCCTGTCGGCGCTCCGGCGGGAGCGAGGCGTGGGTCATGATGGCGGGGTGTTCGATGAGGCTTTCCACACCGCCCAGGCTTTCGGCGAGCGCGAACAGACGGCAATTCTCGAGGAAACGTCGCGTCGAGGCGAGGTCGCCGCGCAGAATTGCGGTGACCATGCCGCCAAAGCCGCTCATCTGCGATACAGCCAGCGGGTGCTGCGGATGCGATGCGAGGCCCGGATAGATCACGCGCGAAACGCCGGGATGCTGCTCCAGCCATTGCGCAATCGCGCCGGCGTTTTCAGAGTGGCGCTGCATCCGCAGATGCAACGTCTTGAGCCCGCGCAACACCAGAAACGAATCGAACGGTCCGCCAATCGCGCCTACGGCGTTTTGCAGGAAGCCCAAGCGATCGGCCAGATCGCGATTCTCGCCCACCACGACCACGCCGCCGACCATATCCGAGTGGCCGTTGAGATACTTGGTTGCCGAGTGCAGCACCAGGTCGAAGCCGTGCTCGAGCGGCCGTTGGAGAAAAGGGCTGGCAAAGGTATTGTCCGCGACCGTGAGAATACCCCGAGCCTTGGCAAACTCGGCCACGGCTTTGAGGTCGATCAACTTCAGCAGCGGATTCGACGGCGTTTCGATCCAGATCATCCGCGTCCGCGGTTTGACGGCCGATGCCAGCACCGAGGGATCCGATAAATCGACAAAGCTGAAATCGAGACCAGCGGATCGCCGTCGCACGCGCTCGAATAGCCGATAGGTGCCGCCATAGAGATCGTCAGCAGCCACCACGTGATCGCCCGTATCCAGTAGATCGAGAAGCGTGGCCGTGGCCGCGACCCCGGAAGCGAAAACAAATCCGCGCGTGCCGCTTTCCAAACTCGCTACGCAGCGCTCGTAAGCCATGCGCGTGGGATTCTGCGTGCGCGCGTATTCGTAGCCTTTATGCACGCCGGGACTTTGCTGCACATACGTGGAAGTCACATAAATCGGCGTCATGATGGCGCCGGTAGTTGGGTCAGGTTCCTGGCCCGCGTGAATGGCGCGTGTGGAGAAGCGATGGCTCATAGGTTTGATTATTTCAGGCGGCGTCGCAAATGGCTGAGCAGGTCGGAGCGCGTGATGAGGCCGCGGAAGTGATCGTTCTCGACGACCAATGCCACGAGGCCTTTATCGAGGATGCGCTGCACGTCCGTCAGAGAAGCGCTGGGCGGCACAGTTTCCAGACGGCTGGTCATGGCGCTGCGGACCGGCTGGCGGAAGTGGGATTCATCATCGTGTACGGCGAGCAGCAGGTCCGACTCATCCAGAATCCCGACCGCGCGGCCCTCTTCCACCACCGGCACCTGCGAAACATCAGCGATGCGCATGCGCTGGAACGCAGTGAGGAGCGTATCGTCGGGGGTGACGGTGATCACCGAACCCTCTTCGTAACGCCGCGTGAGCAGATCACGCAGTGTGCCGGTTACGGGGCGCTCGATGTAGCCCTGGTCGATCATCCAGTAGTCGCTGAACAGTTTCGACAGGTACTTGTTTCCGCTATCGCAAACGAAAGTCACGACACGTTTCGCCGCCGTTTGCTCGCGGCAATACTGTAGCGCCGCGGAAACGAGCGTTCCGGTGGTCGAGCCGGCCAGGATGCCCGATTCGCGCAGCAGTTCGCGCGCCATCATGAAGCTCTCTTTATCGCCGATGCTGAATGCCCGATGCACGCGTGACAGATCGGCGATCTGCGGAACGCAGGTTCCACCAATACCCTCGACAGCGTAAGAGCCGGACGGACCAGGCTTGCCGGTTTGCACATAGCCGGCGAGCGTGGAGCCTACGGGGTCGGCCAAGACCATTTCGGTTTGCGGCGAGACACGGGCGAAGAATCGGCTCAGACCGGTGATGGTGCCGCCGGAGCCCACGCCGCAGACGACGGCGTCCACTTCGTGGTTCATCTGCTCCCAGATCTCGGGCCCGGTGGTTTGTTCATGCGCGCGCGGATTCGCGGCGTTGGCAAATTGGTTCACATAGTATGCGCCGGGCGTGCGCGCGGTGATACGCGCGGCCATGTCCTGGTAGTAGTCGGGATGTCCGGGACTGACGTCGGAACGCGTGATCCGGATATCGACACCGAGGGCGCGCAGGTGCGCGATTTTCTCGGTGGACATTTTGTCGGGGATGACCAGAATAAGGCGGTAGCCTTTGACGGCGGCGACCAGCGCGAGGCCGATTCCGGTGTTGCCTGCCGTGGCTTCGACAATCGTGTTGCCCGGCTGCAATTGGCCCGAGCGCTCGGCCGCCGTCACCATGGCGAGCGCCATGCGATCTTTGATGGATCCACCGGGGTTTTGATTTTCCAGCTTCAAAAACACTCGACACAGTCCGGCATCAAAGCCCGTGAGCTCGAGCATGGAAGTGTTGCCGATCATGTCGAGCACGGAGGAAGGAATACCTGCAGGAGAGGACATATCGCTCCCTACAGTTTCGCGCGAAAAGAAAGCAGCGGGTTCACCCGATTCGCGTGGTTTGACACAACTCAGCAAGATGCGGTCCAATGCAACGTTAGCTCCCGCGCAAGCGAGGAGCGATTTGGAGGAACCAGCATCACTATGGCGAACGAAGAACTGAAACGCGGGCTTGGCACATTAGCGTTGCACGCCGGCCAGGAGCCTGATCCCACAACCGGAGCGCGGGCGGTTCCGATTTACAGCACCACCAGCTTCGTGTTCAAAGACGCCGAGCATGCGGCGAACCTGTTTGGTCTGCGGGAGTTCGGATTCATCTACTCGCGGATCATGAATCCCACCACCGACGTCTTGGAGAAACGGCTGGCGGCATTGGACGGCGGCCTCGCCGCGCTGGCCTTTGCTTCGGGGCAATCGGCGATCAGCGCGGCCATTCTCACCATTACCCACGCGGGACAGAATTTCATTTCCGCTACGAGTCTCTACGGCGGGACGTGGACGATGTTCACCCAGACACTGAAGAAGCTGGGCATCGAGGTGCGATTTTTCGATCCGGACCATCCGGAACAGATCCACAAGCTGGTGGATGAGAACACGCGGCTGGTTTACCTGGAGTCGATTGGGAATCCGAAGAACGACGTGGTCGATTTCCAGGCGATCGCGGACATCGCGCACGGTCACGGGCTGCCGGTGATGGTGGATAACACAGTAACGACGCCCGCGCTATTCCGTCCGTTCGATCACGGCTGCGACATCGCGGTCTATTCGACGACCAAATTTCTCGGCGGACATGGCGTGCACATCGGCGGCGCGATCGTCGACAGCGGCAAGTTCCTGTGGGAAGACAATCCGAAGAAGTGGCCCGAGTTTACCGCGCCCAGCGATTCCTATCACGGAATTGTGTTCACCGAAGCGCTCAAGCCGTTGGGAAATCTCGCATACATCATTCACGTACGCACGCACTGGCTGCGCGACATGGGCGCCTGCATGAGCCCGTTCGCCTCGTTCCTTTTCCTGATGGGCATTGAGACATTGCACCTGCGCCTGGAGCGGCACACCCAGAACGCCCAGGCTCTGGCGGAGTGGCTGGCGAAGCATCCCGCAGTGACGTGGGTGAATTATCCCGGTTTACCGAATCACCCGCATTACGCCAACGCGAAGAAATATATGCCGAAGGGCGCCGGAGCCATCCTCGGTTTCGGTGTACGTGGCGGACGGGATGCAGGCGTAAAGTTCATCAACAACGTGAAGCTGGCGAGCCACCTGGCCAATGTCGGCGACGCAAAAACGTTGGTCATCCATCCGGCATCGACCACGCACTCGCAGCTTACCGAGAAAGAACAGACGGAAACCGGCGTGACTCCGGATTACGTGCGCGTTTCGGTTGGCATCGAGGATATCGAAGATATCAAAGCCGATCTGGACCAGGCACTGCACGCGTCACAAGCGTAAACTTCTTTTTCAGTTGACATTCTTTGCCATACACGATTATCTTGATAGAGATTGTGATATATGCTCCGTTCAGATAACTCGGCTCCCAGAATCTCGATGGATTGGTGGACTGTGATTGTTTCGGTGGGCGCGGCTCTGCTGGTGCGTTTTGGAATCGCGCCGCACATTCCCTGGTAGGCAATCCGATGGCACAGGCGGCGACAGCACTACACGACGCAACAGTCTCCATTCCACGGCGATTTCTGGGGTTTATTCCGGGTACGCTTTTGCTGGCCGTCATCGGCTACGCGGCCAAATTCACCGAGCAGTCGATCAACGCATATGGCAAGAGCCACCACGTCACGCTCCCGAACATCGAGTACGTGTTGTGGGCGATTATTTTCGGCTTGATTGTCTCGAATACCGTAGGCGTGCCGGAGGTTTTCCGCGCCGGTGTCGCCACCTATGAGTTCTGGCTAAAAGCCGGAATTGTGCTGCTGGGCGTGCGATTTCTATTGGGGGATATCGCAAAGCTGGGCGGCATCAGCCTGCTCTGCGTGGCGATTGAGCTGGGCGTGTCGATCGCGGTGATGACGTGGCTGGGACGCCTGTTCCGGCTGACGCCGAAGCTCACGAGCCTGCTGGCAATCGGTTCATCGATCTGCGGCGTCTCGGCGATCATCGCGGCCAAGGGCGCGATCGACGCTGATGACGAGGAAGCTTCTTACGCGATCGCAGCGATCCTGGCATTGGGGGCTTTCAGCCTGTTCGCGTTCCCGGTGATTGGACATGCGCTGGGCTTGAGCGACCACGCATTTGGACTGTGGGCGGGCCTCGCGGTGGACAATACCGCAGAAGCCACAGCCGCGGGCGCGTTATATTCGGACGCCGCAGGAAAGTTCGCCGTCCTCGCCAAGACCACGCGCAATGCAACCATCGGGTTCGTCGTGCTGGGCTACGCGCTCTATTGGGCGCGAAGGAGCAAGGCGCAAGACGTGGCGCACAAGGGCGCGTTCTTGTGGCAGAAATTTCCGAAGTTCGTGCTCGGCTTTCTGCTGCTTTCCACGCTCGCCACCGTGGGCTTTTTCTCGAAGCCGCAAGTTGCCGACCTGGCGAATCTCTCGCGCTGGGCCTTCCTGCTGACGTTTGCCGGCGTAGGCTTGCGAACCGATCTGCGCCAGTTGCGCAAACAAGGATTGCGGCCGTTCGCAGTGGGCGCGGTGGGCGAGTTTGCCATTGCCGGCGTCACGTTAGGACTGGTTTTCGGCGCATCCCGGCTGTTCGCGATCTGAAAACCGTTCCGCTCAGTTCCCTTCCCTAGTAGATGTAGATTATTGACCGCGCCTTCCATTCCCGCTTATTCTTCCAGGAATTGCTTCGAGCAAGTGGAGATTCATGGCTAACATTCCGCTTCCCGAAGGACGGCCCGGCACTGTCAATCAGCGGCCGGCGCGTCCTACCGACGAGGCAGCCGCGATGAAGCCCATGTACCTGCCGGAAGTAGAAGCCAACCCGCGGCCTTCGCAGGTCACTGACCTGATCCGCATCGCACAAGGGAACGGCGCGGAATATCCCAAGATCTGGCACCTGTTCGGCTTCCGGCCGGAGGCAACCGCACATCTCGGCAAGTTCACGCAAGGGATCATGCGCGGGGAAGGCCCGTTGCCATCCGGCATGCGGGAATTGATCGCGGCCTTCACCTCTTATCACAACGACTGCCCGTTTTGAACGAAATACCACGCCGCAGTTGCGGCGCACTTGCTGGGCGATGAAGAACTGGTGTGGGGCGTGCTACGGGATCTCGAGACCTCGGCGCTACCGGAGAAAGAGAAAGCGCTGTTCCGGTTCGTGGCGAAGGTGAATCACGAGTCACCCAAGATCTCGGCAGAGGACATCACCGTGCTGCATGCGGCCGGATGGACGGATGAATCCATCTATTACGCCATTACTGTTTGCGCGCTGTTCAATTTCTACAATCGCTGGATCGATGCAGCGGGCGTGCACGCGATGTCGGAGGAAGCGCATCGGTTGTACGGGGCGCGGACGGCTGAGCACGGCTATTCGCGCAAGTAGGCGCGCCGTGACATGCTGAAATCATGCCGGGCGGCGCGATTTCGCGGTGCAAGCTGATTGCACTTTTGCTTCTCTCCTCGGCTTCTGGCGCTGTATCCCAACCGCCGCCCCGCGAACCGATCCACCGGCTTCGCTTCAGCCCCGATGGACGCTACATCCTGGCGCTGGACAATTCCGCGATCACGCTGCTCACCGTGACGCCGCTCGCTGTCCTCTTCAGGATTCCCGTGGAAAATGCCATTCAGGCTCAGTTCACTCCCGATTCGCAGCAGGTGATATTTCTCAGCGGAGGCACGCGCGTGGATGCGGCGCGGATCCGGTTGGCGCAGTCGGGTCCGCAATTGGAGTATTGGAGCATGAGCGGACACTCCCGCGTGGAGTCGCATGAACTGCCGCTGCACGCGTGCGCAGGGCAACAGCTTTCGCGGGACGGCCGCTTTCTGGCGTGCGCAGATTTGCTCGACACGTTATGGCTGATTGACACTGCATCCGGGGGCACGATTTTCCGCAGGGACGGATTCGGTAAGAACGGCTTCGCTTGGGACTTGCCGGAACCAACGGCGAAGCCGGCCAGGCCGACCGCAGTGAGGCTCGCGTTTTCGCCCGATTCACACTACTTTATCGCCGCCGTCCAAGAGCACTTCATCAGCGCGCAGCAGCCAGACCTGGACAGAACGCCGAAGGAATGGTGGAGCGGCAGAGCGGTGGTCTGGGACCTGAGCACGGGAAACACCATGCCGTTAAAGGATCGCCTGAACGTCCTGACCGATAAGGCGGTCACCCATGTATCGAGCGAGATGCCGGACCGGCGGAGGTCATTCGCATTCGTGGCGCCGGACCGGCTGGTGGTTTCGGATTTGATCAATGCAAAGAACGGGTATGTGACCGCAATGCTGCTGGAATTCCCCTCGGGACGCCTGTTATCCAAACCTCTGTTACCGGCGGGGGCTGTATTCCCGGCGACGGACCCTAATTTCGTGATCATCCGCGCGGCCGATCGCGACAGGATCGACAATCCGCAGCGAACCATCGCGGCCGCACTCGATAAACAGGAAACGATCGTCAGCGAGACTTCCGCGCTCGACGTGCTCGGACGTTATTACATTGGCGAACCACGCCCCGGCTGGGTCGGGCTGTATAAGTACGGGAAGGGTCTTGAGGCGGAAATCGACCTGCTCAAAAAGTGACCATTACCGAACCCGGGCGCTGCTATGCTACACCGGCGGTGCACTGGAGTTTTAGCAGAGAAAATAGCTATTCGTGCTTGCCGCAAAGCTTACGCCATTCAGGAAGGCGCTCGGTCAAGCGGAGGGCGGCGAGATAATTCATGTCGATATCAGCACGAAAGACCGAATCGAGACCGCCATCCATCTCGTGTTGCAGGGCATCGGCTACGTGCACGGTACCGGCCGCGGTAAGTACGGTTGAGGAGCATTCGGCGGGCTTGTGATGAAAGGCGACCGCGTTACAGACGGCGTCCGGCAGACCCCAAAGCCAAAGAAGATACGCGCCGATCTCGGCGTGATTAGCCGCGAAGACACGGGACTCTACTTCATGACACGGCACTTTCTCCCTCCGGGCGGTAGCTAAGACACCGTAATATTCATCGGCATAATTCGCTACCAATACCAACTTACCGACATCATGAAGAAATCCGCCGACTAAACTACTGTCACACACTTTCTTAGGGAGACTCTGCGCCCGCGCAATGGCATGGGCAACGACGCCCGTCGTCATGCTGTGTCGCTGCAGCTGGGCGATGAAAGACTCCGGCACGCCTTTATCCTGAAACGCCGAGAACACCGAAGTGGAAAGAGCCAGCGACCGGATGGTATCTACACCGAGATAGACGGCCGCTTCGCACGGATTCGCGATGTAACGATACAGGCCGAAGAAAGCCGAGTTCGCCAATTGCAGGATCTTGGCGGTCATACCGACATCCTGCGCGATAATTTCACCTAACTCGCGGCTCGAGATCTCGGAATTCTCCAGCGATTCGACTAACTTCGCATAGACTGACGGCAGGCTCGGCAACGAGGTCATCCGCGAAACCAGTCTGCGCAGTTTAGGAGAGACAAGCAGGGAACGAATCCGTAACGCGGCGTCCAACGTTGCACGCAACGTAGCGGCATCACATGGCTTGACTAAGTACTGGTGAGCAGTTGTCGCCGAGCGCAGCGCCAGATCATGTTCGAGGTTGCCGGATAATACGATGCGAACGATGCTGGGGTACTTTTCCAGAACTTCGGCCAACAATTCAGAACCGCTCATGCCGGGCATGCGCATGTCGGTCACAATCACATCAAACTCGCTCGCTGCTAAAAGCTTCAAGGCATCCTGGCCGCTCGAACAGAAGGTCATGTGCCACTCGGCGGGCATTCCCTGCAGTGTTCGCTTCAACCCATCCAAAACACTTTGCTCATCATCAACGAACACGACACGTTTCACGGCGGCTTCCGTGTCGCGTGTTTGCTGCTCGTCTTCCACTAAAAACATTTGTTCCATGATGTTCCGCTGTATCGGTGTGTCGGGGGCTCCGCCAGTTTCTTGCGCCGTGTGCACGCTAGTTAATCCGCGGAGCCAGCATGGCGCCGCATTTAATAAATCATTTATTACTCTAACATAAGGATACAAATGATAAAGATTGACTAATGGTCGATTGTCTAAGTTAGTAGTGGATAGTTAACCGAAGTTATGAATCAGTGAGTAAGTTGGGTTACGTCCGGCTTTGCCCTATCGCGGTATTAATACGACCGGTTTTCCGTGCGGTGTGTGGCGATACGCATCCGCCCAAGCCTCCTTGCGTGAGTGCATGGCGGCGGAATCACACAGGCCTTTGGCGACCGTCAGGCGTTCCAAAACCGCGAGCCAGTGATGATAATAGCGGGAACCGTCATCCGGCTCTCCTCGCGCGGCGGCGTCCCTCAGTTCCTCCGCCAGGGCAGCGGCCCATTCTTTCCAGGTAAAGTAACCCTGTTCGGATAGATTAACGGCGAGCGCGAATGCCTGTGCTTCCCAGGGCTCCGCAAATACAGGGCCGGCCTCATCGCGCGGCAGTTCGGGCAGCGCGGCGATACGCCCGGCTTGGGGTGAGGATTCAGACCGGCTCAAGATAGTCATCCCACATATCAATGTAAACCGCATCGCGCGCCGAAGCCTGTTCGCCCCATAATTCACGCGCGGGAAAACGCACCGAGTACACATGCTGCGGCTGCTCGCCCCAAAAATGTGCATTCGAGTCCGGAAAAACATACGCGCCGCGAAGACAATCGATCGTGCCGACCTTTCCGCGCGCGTAACGAGGCAGGCGCGTGTGACCCAGAGGATGGATGTTCCTCGCCCGCACGCGCTGGCCCACCTGGAAGCGCGCGGGACTCTCAATGGGGCGGCTGGCCAGCGACCCCGCGGCCAGCAGCGCCGGAACGCGACCCGCGCTGAGCGGCGGGGTTGCTTTGGCAGACCCTGCATCCGGGCGTCCGGAATCGAGCTCCGCGCGCGACACGAGACCTGTCTTAGCGAGCAGTCCGACGAGTCTCACCAGCCACTCCTCGTAATAGCTCATCCGGAG
>Ga0335069_10001029_pt1 | contig 44943 bp, 44 predicted proteins | sample Lox_Sample_11_FD_206714 | JGI IMG/M metagenome (GOLD analysis project Ga0335069, IMG submission 206714) | Soil microbial communities from Loxahatchee National Wildlife Refuge, Florida, United States - Lox_Sample_1.1 | ecosystem: Environmental > Terrestrial > Soil > Wetlands | place: USA...
TGGCGGCGCGCGAATTGGCGGTAATCTCTCGCTCCGACGGCCTGACCGGGCGTTTGGTGAGCACGTCGAGTCGCCCTGCCGCGCGCTCGGCGACGAAGAATTGTTTGACCAGGCGGTCTTCAAGCGAGTGAAAGGCGATGACCGCCAGACGACCGCCGGGCCGAAGGACCGACACCGCTTGCGGGAGCACGCGGCGGATCGCCTCGAGTTCATCGTTCACCGCGATGCGTAACGCTTGGAAGATGCGCGCCGCAGAGCGGGCGGCGCGCCAGCGCACGCGTGCCGGCAGTGCGGCAGTGACGACGTCGAGGAGTTGGGTGGTCGTCATGATCGGCGCTCGCTCGCGCTCGAACAGAATTCGACCGGCGATCCGTCCGGCGAAGCGTTCCTCACCGAAATCACGGAAGATCGCGGCCAATTCATCAACGGCACGGGTGCGGATGATGTCGGCGGCGGTCTCCAACGACGTATCCGCGGGGTCGAAGCGCATGTCGAGCGGCTCGGTGCGCGCGAAGCTGAAACCGCGGCCGCTGAGGTCGAAGTGGTACGAACTGAGTCCGAGATCGAGCAGCACCCCGTCGACCGGACCGAAGCGCTGCGCATCGACGAGGGCCGACAAGTCGGCGAAGCTCGCGGTGACGAGTACGAGGCGACCCGCGTCGATGCAGGCTGCGAGTCGCTCGCGCACGCCCGTGAGCAGGGTCGCGTCACGGTCCACGCCGAGCACCCGACCATCGGGGGCGCTGTGCGCCAAGATCGCTGCGCTGTGCCCACCGCCGTCGATGGTCGCGTCCACAAACCGCCCGCCCGGGCCGCGAACCAGATACGCGACCACTTCGTCGAGCAGGACGGGTTGGTGCACAGGGTTCATCGTCGACTCCGCGCAGCGGGCGGTTCGAGCGGGAGTCGAACGCGAAAGCAGGACCCTTGATGCAGCACGCTGTCGACAGTGATTGACCCTTGCAGCGCGTCGAGTAGTCGCCGAACGATGTGAAGGCCCAATCCCACACCCGCCGACCCATGCGCCGGCTGACGTTGCACCTGATGGAACGGGTCAAAGATCAACGGCAGATCCTTCGGCGCGATGCCGATGCCGGTGTCGCGCACGCTCAGTTCGATGGCGTCGCCGGATCGCTCCGCGGCGACCTCGATCCGCCCCGCGTCGGTGAACTTCACCGCGTTCACGATCAAGTTCTTGAGCACTACCTTCAGCTTCAGCGGGTCGGTCGTCAGTGGGGGCAAATCGGGGGCGACGCTCCAGCGAAATTCGACTCCCGGCTTCTCCCGGACGATCTGCGTCTCGTTGTCGAGGTCGGCCATCAGCCTCTGAACCGACATGGTCTCGATCGACAGCGGGATGCGTCCGGTTTCGAGGCGGCTCAAGTCGAGCGTCGTGTTCACCAAGTCGAGCAACTCGCGGGCCCGCGCGCGAACACGCGCGATCGTCTCGCGCTGCTCCGGGGTCAGGCTGCCGAAGGTATGGTCGAGCAGTAAATCGTTGTAGCCGAGGATGACGTGCAGCGGGGTCCGCAGCTCGTGCGACATACTGGCGACGAAGTCGGCCTTCAGGTTGTTCGCGCGCGCCAGCGCCTCCACCAGCCGCGCGTTCTCCAACGCGAGTGATGCCGACTGGGCGATACCGCGGGCGATCCGCTCGTGCTTCGGGGAGAAGGGCGCTTCGCGCCCGCGATAGCCGGCCGTCAAGATGCCGGCGATCTCGGTGCCGCGCCGCAGCGCGACGTAGAGGGTGTGAGAAACGCCGTACTGTGCCTGCAGCGCCGGTAGCACCGGGATCGTCGCATCGTCGCTGGACACCTGGATGAGCTCCTGCTCACGGAAACGATCGAGCAGCTTGGTTACCACGGTGCCAGGAAAGCGCATCACTCGCACGGACTCGGACTGTTCGGCTGTGTCACCGAATCCGGACATTGGGACGAATGTCTGCGTTTCGTTTTCCCACAGGAACGTATGACTCGAATCACATCGGAGAACTTCCGCCGTCAATTGCGACAACCGATCGAGGAGAACCGGAGTGTCGAGTGAGGAAATGATCTCGCGACCGACGCGCGCCAATGCGTTGGCCACTTCCGCTTCTTCCTGGTGGACCCGAAACAGCTCGGTCTCGGCGCGGCGATGTTCGCTCACATCTTGCGCCGCCCCGACGATCCGCGCGGTTCGTTGCCGCGCCGCATCCCACACCGGGCGACAGTAGCTGCGCAGCCAGCGTACATCGCCGTTCTTGGTCAAAATCCGGTACTCGCTGACGTCATCGTGACCGGCGAGCAGTCGTTGATGCTGCTGCAGCGCGATCCGCAGGTCGTCTGGATGAATCACCGAGGTCCAGTCCCGGGTGTCGATGTCGTCGTCGCTGTAGCCGCTTGCGCGCCGAAATCTATCGGACACCCATTCGCGCACCAGCGAGCCGTCAGGCTCGACGCGAAAGGCGTACATCCAATCAGATGTGAGTTCCGCGACCGCTCGATAGCACTCTTCCCAGACCGGGCCGGCGGCGGTGGGGTTGGCCGTTGCCGGGGTTCGCGATTGCGACTGGCGCGGGGCGGTTCGGCGCTCGCCTCGACGTTTGTTGGCCACGGCTCGACTCGTTCCGGCTCTGCGCCTCAATACGAACTCAGGGTGGTTTCCCGTCGTCTCGCGACTCACACCATCGGCGCTTCGGCGTCCAAACGCTCGGGGATCCAGACCCGAAAGGTCGAGCCGCGATCCACCTCGCTCTCGACCGCGATGGTGCCGCCGAGCGCTTCAGTCAGACGACGGGCGATGTACAACCCCAGGCCGACGCCGCCATAGCGGCGGGTCGACGAACTGTCGCCTTGGCGGAAGGGTTCGAAGATGACCGCACGGGTCTCCAGTGGAATCCCGATGCCGGTATCGTAGACGGTGATCTCGACGCCGCCGTCACGCAGCGCCGTGCTGATGGTGATGCGCCCGTGTTCCGTGAACTTCAGCGCGTTGGTGACGAGGTTTTTGATCACCACCTTGAGCTTGACGGCGTCGGTGCGTAGTACGACGGCCCGGGCCGGCCGCTGCCAGACGACCTCGACGCCGGGCCGACTGATCGCTGCACGGGTTTCGCTTTCGAGTTGATCAAGCAGCGCATGGAGCCCGACTTCAGCAATCTCCAAGGGCAAGCGTCCGTTCTCGATGCGGCTGAGGTTGAGCGTGGCGTTGATGAGTTCGAGGAGTTCCTGCGAGCGTTTGTCGACCTTGCGCAACGTTTCCGCCTGTTCGGGCGTCAAGGGACCGAACTCGCCGTCCAGCAGCAACATGCCGTAGCCGATGATCACGTTCAGCGGCGTGCGCAACTCATGCGACATGGTGGCCACGAAGTCCGATTTGATCCGACTGGCGCGCTCGAGTTCTTCGACCAGTTGCGCGTTGGCGAGCGCCAGCGACGCCAGGTGGGCGATGCCCGCCCCGAGGCGTTGCTGCTGGCGGGTGAATCGGCGGCCACGGCTGCGGTGCGCGGCGGTCTGAAAGCCGATCAGGTTTGCTCCTCGCCGCAGGGGAAGGTACAGAACCACCGTGATGCCGAGGTCGCGCGCGAGAGCGGGAATCTCGCGTGACGGATAGTCCCCCATCACGATTTGAACGACCCCCTGTTGGTCGAACGCTACGAGCAGCTCGCTCATGACCGCCCGCGGCAAGCGCAAGACCCGGGTTGCCTCGCGCTCCTCGGGCGGATCGCCGTAGCTCGACACCGCGACGTACGCGTCATCTTTGGAATGCCACAGCCAGGTCCGACTGACGTCGCACTGCAAGACTTCGGTCGTCAGGCGACACAGCGACTCCAACAGTCGGGGTGTATCGAGCGACGAAATCAGCGCCTCGCTCACGCGCGCGATGGCGGCGGTGATTTCCGCCTCCTCACGTCCTTCCGCCTCGGCACGGGCGCGCTCGCGCCGCATGGCCGCGTCACGCAACTCACGGGTGACCGCCGGCACCAGACGGGCCAGCCGATCCTTCATCAGGTAGTCGTGAGCGCCCGCCCTCATCATTTCCACCGCGAACTCCTCACCCACATCGCCCGAGACGATGATGAACGGCAGGTCGAGTCCACTTGCGTGCAGCACCCGGAGCGCCGCCGGACCGCTGAAACGCGGCAGCGAGTAGTCACAGATGACGAGGTCCCACTCGGGTTGCTGCAGCGCCGCGGACATGGCCGCCGCATCTTCGACGCACGTCACGCGCGGGGCGTAGCCGCCGCGACGCAACTCGGCGGTCACCAATTCGGCGTCGTCTTTTGAATCTTCAACCAACAAGACTCGCAGGAGCGTGCCGTCTTGCGGCGCCTCGGCTGCGGACTGCGTGTCAGGCATCTCAAATCAAAAGTAGCGCATCATCACGCCTTGCAGAAGAGCAAATCCGACGCGACAGGCCCCGCCGAGCGCGAGCGAAGAATTCACCGCGGCGCCTTCATCCCGTCGTGCCAAACGGCTAAGGTGCGGCGCTGGTTGCAGGAGGGCCCAATGCGATCGTGGCTGCGACGGGTGGTGACGAGTCTGATTCTGTTGGCCGCGCTGCGCGCGGGCGCCGACGCGGCACCGCCGTCGCACGTCTTCATCGTGCTCATCGACGGGCTGGACGCCACTCGACTCACCGAGCAACTGACGCCGACACTGTGGGGGCTCGCGCACGGCGCGAGCGGACACGCCACCTTCTATCCCGACGGCCGATCGGTCATTCCAAGCGTGACCAATACCAATCATGCAGCGGTGATGACCGCGGCGTACGCCGAGGCTCATGGAGTGGTCGGCAATGCCTTTTGGGAGCGCAAGCCGGGCCGTGCTCCGACCGGTTCGGAGTCTGCGCGGTTCCTGCAGGTCGAGACTCTCTTCACGGTCATCGAACACGAACGGCCCGAGTTGCGGACTGCCGGGCTGTTCGGCAAGTCGCGACTGGCGGGGCTGTTCAGGAAGGCGCGCCATCAGTTGCCGCCCGACCATTTGTGGGGTGACGTGATCACCGAGACCGAAAGCTTCGATGCCCGCGCGGGGTTTGCCTCCGATCAGCGAACGATGGACGAGGTGTTGCGCACGCTCACGCTGGAGGCGCCGAATTTCATGTTCGCGGCGCTACCCGATGTCGATCGGACCTCGCACATGTTCGGCCCCGACTCGCACGAAGCGCGCCGGGCACTGCTCGAAGCCGATCGGCAAGTGAGCCGACTGGTCGAGGTGCTGCGCCGTCGCGGCCTGTGGCCGCGAACCGTGCTGATGGTCACCGCCGATCACGGCATGTCGTCGGTGGCGCCGAATGTCGGGGCGGGGCGTCCGTATCCGCTCGTGCTGTTCGGCCGCGAGTTGGCGCGCGCCGGCTTCAACGATGTCGTGCCGGTGGCGAACGGCTCAGTCGAAACCCTGGCGTTGCCCGGCCATGCGCCGGTATCGCTCGGCGATCGCGACGCGCAGCGGCTCGCTGACATTCGCAAGTTGGCGCTCGCGCAACCCGAGGTGGCGGAAGCGTGGTATCGCCTGCCCAACGCGAGTGACGGCGGCGACGAGTTCACCCTCTCGCACGCCCACCCGGACTGGCACATCAATCACCCGCGTCTCGGTGAGCTGATTTTGGTGGCGAAGCCCAACCATCACTTCGGCGACCCGTTCACCCCGCACCTCGGCGGACTGGAAGGCAACCACGGCGGTCCCAACGAGGCGCATATTCCGATCATCATCGCCGGCGGCGATTCGCGCATTCGATCTCAAGTTGTTGGGCCAAACGGTTCGACGCCAAGCGCGGCGAACCCTGACCTCGGGGCAACCGCCGCATGGCTTCTCGGTGTCCGGATGCCGCGGCTGACCAATGGCAAGCCGGTGCCGAGCGAGTCGGCCGGGCGCGTGTTGCGAGAAGCGTTCGAATAGAGAATGAAGCCGCGTGAGCTGGGCGCGGCTCAGGTTCGCAGCGATCGCGTGTACCAGCTCACGACGAGCAGCAGACTGGCGGAGACGAAGAAGACGGCGCGTAACCCAACATGCGCCGCGACATATCCGCCCGAGAGCGGCCCGAGCAGATTCCCCAACATCGTCGCGCTCGAACTGAGACCCATGACGCCGCCGCGGCGCTCGGCCGGGCTGCCCGCAGTCACGAAGCCGAACAGCGTCGGCAGCACGCCCGCGACGAACGCGCCGTAGATCAGTCGCAAGACGAACAGTTGTGCGATACCCGTCACCAGTCCTTGCAGGATGAGGGTGATCGCCGAACCGATCAGCGCAATCGTGAGCGCACCGTGAAAGCCGCGGCGGTCGCCTCGCCGACCCCACCACGGCCCGGCCACCAACGCGGTGATACCGGTGGCGGCGTAGAGGATGCCGGTGGTGGTTGAGAGCACGCGCGATTGCACCCCGAGTTGCTCGACGAACAGGACGAACACCGGCTGCAACGTGGTGATCAGCAGTTGCGATGCGATGATAGCGAGCAACGCGCGGCGCAAGGTCGGGCCTTCCCACGCGACTCGCAGGTAGTCACGGACCGACGGAGTGCCGGTGACCAACGGTGTCGCTTGACGCGGCTCCCTCAACGTCGTTGCTGCAACGACCCCGCCGCACGCGCACAGCACGCCGACGACGAGGAAGATTGCACGATAGCCGATCACGTCGGCCAGCACGCCGCCGAGCAGTGGCCCGATGAGACCGGCCGCGGGCACAACCCCCTGAAGCAGGCCGAGCGCGTAGCCCCGTTGATTGTCGGGGACCGTCACGGACACCAGCGCCATGCCCGCAGCGAGGAAGCCGGAGACGCCGCCGAGTGCCAAACGCCACACGAACAACGTGCCGACGGTGTAGGCGAGCGCCATGCCGACGTAGCACAGCGCGCTGCCGATCAGCGCACGCACGACCATCAGCTTCTGCCCGTAGCGATCGCCGAGCGTTCCCCACAGCGGCGTTGCAATGAACGACACCATGAACGGACCCGACAGCAGCAGTCCGCTCCAGCGCGTCACGTCGGCCACCTCGGTGATGCCGAGTTGGCGCACGTAGAGCGGAATGAACGGCAGAATCAACGACAATCCGGTGAACGCCGCGAATTCGATCGTCCACAGCACGTACAAATTTCTGCGCCACGTTTCTCTTGCCACGAAGTCTCCCGCCGCGGTGGTCGATCGTGCTTAACAAGCGCGCGGCGTCCGGGCAACGCGGTGGCCACTGTTGGCGGGAGCGGAGTTTATGCTAAGCGGTGAACACCATGACGAATGGACGGTTGTGGCGGTTGCTGGCGCTGGCGCTCGTGCTGTCGGCCGATCTTGCATGGGCTCAGCAGGCGCGCCCCGCTGCCGTCGCCGACCTCGCACGCTCTGCGGATACGATCGTGTTGACCGCCTGCGACGCCGGCGCGAGCCGCTGGCTCGATGAACCGCACATCATCGTGACTGCGCATAGCTGTCACGTGGAGCGCGCCTTCAAAGGGCAGACAGACCAAGTCGTCACCGTCCAAGTGCTCGGCGGTACCGTCGGTACCACCGGCATGATCTCGTCCGGCAGCGTGTCGCTGACGGCGGGTGCGGACCTGGTGTTGATGCTGCAACGCAGTCGGTTTGGCGACTACTACGTCGTTGCCGGGGGTGCGGGCGGGGTGTTGCCGGTGGCGCGACGCGTCGGGCAACGAACGGTGCGCGGCATGTCGCTCGACGACTTCTCCCACTGGGTCGACGCGGAGGCGCTGCCGCGATGAAGCGATTGACTCTGGCCGTCTTGCTGGTCGTCGTTGCGGTGGCCGAACGTGCAGCGGCCTACACTTTAATCCGCCCCCGGCCTACGAGCTCTCCGTTGCGATGGTCGGCCGCCGCGCAGCCGGTCGTGATGAAGCTGAACGATCAGATCGGACCGGGGCTGCCGAATCTGGCTCCAGGCAGCGACCCGGTCGCGGCGATTCAGGCTGCGCTGACGAAATATCCGGCGATCTCCGGCGTGCAGATTCAGAGCGGAACGACCTCCGTCACATCGGCCAACGGTAGCGACGGCGTGAACGTCATTTCCTTCGCCAATACGGCAGCGAATCAGACCGCGTTTGAGATGGCCGGGGGTGATAGTGTCGTCGGGCTCACGCTGCTGACCTTTTCGAGTACCACCAGCCAGATCTCTGATGCGGACCTGCTGTTCAATCCCAACTTGCAGTTCACGACGACGCTGACCACGGACGAGGCGCTGCAGACCGCCAACCAGTTCGATGTCGAGGCGGTGGCAACGCACGAGTTGGGACATGTCATCGGCTTGCATCATACCGGGATCGAATCGGCAACGATGTGGTCGCTGACGTCGGTGCTGCAACGTCAGCTCGACGCCGACGATATTGCCGGCGCGCGCACGCTGTATCCGATCGGCAGCGGCCGCGGTTCGATCCGGGGCAAGATGACGATCGACGACGTCATGGCGTTCGGCGCCCATGTCGTTGCCATCGATCCCAACGGCAGCCTCGCTGCCAGCACCTTGACCCTGCTCGACGGCTCGTATGCTATCGAGCAACTCGCGCCGGCGACCTATCGGGTGTACGTCGAGCCGCTCGACGGGCCGCACAGCGCCACGCCGGATGTCCCGTGCATCGAACTGGGCAATCTGAGCGGCGCGGGCATTTACAGCGATTCGACCCTGTCGACGGATTTTCTCACGCATATCGAAGCCAACGTCGTCGTCACCGCCGACACCGACACGACGCTGAACTTTGCGCTGCCGAGTACCACGCCTGCGTTGAATCCCGTGCAAATCGGTCCCGCGACGGTCACGCCGAGCGGCGGCGGCGTGATGATCTCCGCGTCGGTTGGCGCCGTCGCCCTCGGGCTCGCAACCGGCACGACGCAGTGGATTGCTGTCGCAGGTCCCGGAGTGAAAGACGTGCCGGTCAACAACATCGATTTCGGTCCCGGCATCACTATCGATACGACCACGCACTACGCGGTCACGTTCACGTGCAATGATTCGCCGTTGCCAGGCCAGGTGCTGAAGGTCACCGTCGATCCATCGGCGGCGCTTGGCGGACGACCCGTCGTGTTCTCCAACGGAGATCAACTGGCCGTGTTTTCCGGTGCCGTGCGCATCCTGAGCGGCGTCCCAACCCCTCCGACGTTGACGCCGACCCCGACCGCGTCACCGACTGCGAAGGTGCCGACAGCCACGGCGACGGTCCCGTCGCCGACGTTCACGACCGCGACGATTCCAATGCCGCCGACACCCACACCAACCTCTTCACCAACCGCAGAGGCCTCCGCGATCGCGACAACGGCAATCGTCTCGACGCCAACCGCAACGGTGGTTGGGGCGACCGCAACGCCTGGCGGGTGCGTCGGCGACTGCGATGGCGACCATAAGGTCAGCGTCGATGAATTGGTGAAAGGGGTCAATATCGCACTCGGCAACGACGTCGTCGCCAGTTGCGAGGCGTTCGATTCGGATCACAACGACAAGGTGACGGTCGACGAACTGGTGCAGGGCGTGAACGCCGCGCTGAACGGTTGCCCGAGTTGAACGAGCGGCGAATGGCGATGCGACTGCGAGACCGCGTGGCGATTGTCACCGGCGGCGGCTCGGGACTCGGCCGCGCCGGTGCCCTGGCGATGGCGCGTGAAGGCGCCACGGTTCTGGTGGCCGACCTCGCGGAGGCGAGCGCGCGCGAGACGGCCGCGCTGATTACCGGAGCCGGCGGTGCTGCGCGCGCCTGCGCGGCCGACGTTGGCAATCCACGCGACGCTGAGCGCATGATCGGCGAGGCGGTCAGCGTCTTCGGCGCGTTGCACATTCTCTACAACAACGCCGGCATTGCCCTGCCATTCGAAGACGGCTTCACCCTGCGCGTCGAACCCGAGGTGTGGGACAAGGTGATCCGCGTCAATTTGTCGAGCGTGTTCTACTGCTCCAAGTACGCGATTCCCGAAATCGCCAAAGCCGGCGGTGGCGCGATCATCAACACCGCCTCGTCGATGGCCCATCTGCCGCTCGGCGGGCTCGATGGTTATGCGGCGTCGAAAGGCGGTGTCGCCATGCTGACGAAGTCGATGGCCGTCGGGTGCGGGAAGATGAACATTCGCGTCAACGCCATCAGCCCGGGATATGTCGACACGCCGATGAACGCACTCATCTGGGGTAACGAGGACATCAAGCGCGGATTCGAGCGCGGTCACATGATGGGCTTGCAAACAGTTGAAGAGATCGCCGACCTCGTCGTCTTTCTCGCCAGTGACGAGGCCCGCAGCCTCACCGGAGCGGTCATCAATTGTGATCGCGGCTGGACCGCATTCAAGCAGCCGGAGATGGGGTGAGTGGCGAGTCGTGAATGGTGAGCGGTGAGTCGTGAGGGACACGTATCTGCCATGGCTATTCGGATGATTCGGTATCTTCAATCACTCACGACTCACCGCTTACGACTCACCACTCACCATTCACGACTCACTATCCTCCTCGCCGCGTTGATCATCGCGGGGCGTGCGTTGGCAGCCGACGTGCCGCCGCGGCCGAGCGCTGGCTGCGGCGCGTCCGCCATCGACACCGGTGGCAAGATCGAGCGCACGATTGTCATCGACGGCGTCCGCCGCTCGTACATCCTCGACGTTCCAGCGCGCATCACGGCCGGTTCGCCTGTCCCGCTGTTGTTCGACTTTCACGGTTTCGGCCACAGTGCTGCCGGTGCGTGGAAGGTCTCGGGCTTTCGCGAACTGGGCGCGCGCGACCGGTTCATCACCGTGTATCTCGACGGCCTGCCGGTGCATTTCTTCCACCACGGCCGGCCGTTCGACGGCGCGGGATGGGAGATCCGCAACACGGCGGACAATCGCGACGTGCAGTTCGTCCGTCAGCTCCTCGATCAACTCGAACACACCTACTGTATCGATCGCGCGCGCGTGTTCGCGACCGGCTTCTCGATGGGTGCCTACTTCAGTCACCTTTTGGGGTGCGTGATGGCCGATCGCTTCGCCGCGATTGCTCCGGTCAGCGGCGGGCAGGTGCCGGAGCCGTGCGCGCCGGCGCGTCCGGTGCCGGTGCTGATTCATCACGGCCGGCAGGACGACATGATCGACGTCGATCAAGGGCGGCAGGCACGCGATCGTTGGATCGCGCTCGATCACTGCGAGGCGCAGTCTCACTCTAGTTGCGAGCGACACGATGTCTGCCGTGACGGGGCGGTTGTCGAGTACTGCGAAGGCGACTTCGCGCATCACTGGCCGCCGGAAGCGACGGCGCGCGTGTGGCAATTCTTCACGCAACACCCGATGCGGTAGGCGTGGGTGCCGCCGCGATCACGATCGCGCTCGAACCGGTGCGCCCGCGAGCTTGGCGCGAACCGCAGCGTGCTCCGTCTCGTTCAGTCCAAAGCGGATGCCGATGACCGCGGCGATGCCGTAAAAGACCAACGGAAAGAGAGAGATCAGGACGCGCAGCGCGAGCTTGGTGGCATCGGTCTGCTCGACATTGGGTTGGAAGCCCGACCACTGGAGGGTGGCGCCGGTGAGCATGACGGCGAAGGCCGTGGCTCCCTTGGCGGCGAGGTTCCACGCGGCGAAATACGCGCCCTCTTTGCGCTGACCGGTACGCAGCTCGTCGTAGTCGATCACGTCGGCTTGCAGCGACGGTGCGACCGTGCGTCCGCAGCCGTCGGCGACGCCGACGACGGTCACGATCACCAGAATTTGCCACCAGTCGCCCTCCTGGAGAAGGAAGCAGGCACCGAATCCCAATGCCTTGGCGACCATCGAGGCGACCCACGCATTGCGCTTGCCGAATCGACGCGACAGCGGGACCCACAGCGGGATCGAGACCGCCATCGGCAACAGGTAGCCGAGGAAGTAGTACGCCGTATAGCCCGGCGTATGGAGGATGTACTGCGAGAGGTAGGGGACCAATGTCGACAGAGAGGCGACGCCGAGTTGCTCGATGAAGAACGTGAACAGGAGTAGCCGCGCATGCGAATTGCGCCACACGTCGGCGAACGCACCGAGGAGGCGTGTGCTCCCGCGTCCTTGGTACTCGGCGCGTTCGCGTTGGCACACCGTCGAGAACACGATCACGCCTGCGGTTACCATCGACGCGACGACGCCGAGCCGGCACGCCATGTCGCGCGGTGCATTCGCACGCTCGAGCATGAACAGCCCGACGAGCCCGAGGAACAGGCCGGCGGTTTCGGCGATCAGTCGTCCCGCGAACACCCGGGTGCGCTCGTGGTACGCGCTGGTCAACTCGGCCCCGAGCGAACCGTGCGGTACGGTGAGAATAGTCTGCGCCGAGTAGAACAAGACGACCGCGGTGGCCATCCACAGGGTGAGCGAACCTCCGTGCAATCCGCCGGGCGGAGTCCACATCGCGATGAACGTCACGCAAATCGGGATCACGGATGCGAACAGCCACGGCCGGCGACGGCCGAGCCGCGTCACGGTGCGGTCGCTGAGATAGCCGGCGGGCAGGTCGAAGAACGCATCCCATAGACGCGAGACGCCGAAAATCAGCCCCATGGTCGCCGGCGCGACCAGCAGGACGTCGGTGGCGAACTTCAACAAATACGTGTTCACCAGGCCGAACATGTAGCCGACGCTCAGCATCGGCAGACTGTAAATGGCAATCGTGCTCGTCGGCAGGCGATTGGCAGAGCGCGGCGTCGCTTCGAGCGGTCGGCTCTCGATGCCTGCGCCGGTAACCGCGTGTGCCCTGCTACCAGACAAGCGCCAGCTCCTTGAGACCGCGCAGCATTAGCCCTTCCCTCCAGGCCAGCGTATCGCTTGCGAGTCGCAAGCCCGGCAGGCGTCGCAGTACGGCTTGAATGGCGATCTGGCCCTCGAGCCGCGCGAGCGCGGCGCCGAGACAAAAGTGCAAACCGTGCCCGAATGCCAGATGCTCATTGTCGGCGCGACCCAAGTCGAGCCGATCGGGGTCGACAAACTGGGCCGGATCGCGATTGGCGGCCGCGAGTAGCAGGCACACTTCTTGGCCCTTGCGAATGGTTCGGCCGTCGATGTCGTGATCGACCGCCGCAACTCGCGACGTCAGTTGCACCGGGCTCTCGAAACGCAGCAGCTCCTCGACGGCACTGCGGATCAACGACGGGTCGTCGCGCAGTCGAGCCAACTCTTCGGGGTGGCGGAGAAGCGTGACGATGCCGTTGCCGATCAAATTCGTCGTGGTTTCGTGGCCGGCGATGAGCAAAAGGACGCACGAGGCGAACAACTCGTCGTCGTCGAGCCGGTCGTCGTGCTCGCGCGCGGCGAGCAAGGCGGAGATGAGGTCGTCCTGAGGTTCGATGCGGCGCTGTGCGAAGATGCGGGCGAGATATTCCTTGAATTCGGCTGCGCTCTGTTCCGCTGCCGCAAAGCCCGCCAAGGCGAGACTGCCGTCGGCTACGGTCACGAGCGCGTCCGACCATCGCTTGAGCTGGGCGCGGTCGCCGGCGGGCAAGCCCATCAGCTCGGCGATCACCACCACGGGCAGCGGCTCGGCGATGTCGCGGATGAGGTCCATCCCCCCGATTGCCGCAATCGCGTCGATCAATTCGTCGACGATGCGGTGAATGCGAGGGCGCAACTGCTCGACGGTACGGGGTGTAAAGGCTTTGCTGGCGAGCGAGCGCAGTCGCGTGTGATGCGGCGGATCACGCAACAGCATCATCCGCGACAGGCTGCTGATCAGCGCCGACGCTTGCATCTCGGGCAGGCTGAGCTGAAAGCGTTCCGCCGAGAGCCGCCGATCGAGCAACGCGGTGACCACATCGGTATACCGGCTCAACAGCCACATACCGGGTACGTCAACGAAGTGCACGGGGTCTTCGCTGCGCAGGCGGTGGTAGTGCGGGTATGGGTCGGCGTTGAATTCTGCGCTGAGGGGATCAAACACCCACGCGCGTCGCTCGTCGGTGACGGTATCCATAGCCCGTCCGTACTATGCAGGGAGAGGCTGCTTGGTCGCCGTGCCTACCGGTCGGAGTCGCACTCGCGGTGTCGTCAGGGTCGTGCGCCGCCGGCGACCTTCGCTGACCTTCGCCCGGACGATCTCGGCGAGACCCAGCACGAAGAGGGCAAGGGCAATCAGCAGCGGCGCCAGGCCGGGCGTGAGCGTCAGCGCAGCAGGGATGGGATTTAGCATCAAGGGCGCGATTTGCATCATGGCAACACCTCCTGGCGGCTGCTTCCGCAGCAGTCGTGCCATTCGCCGCGCGCTCGCCGATTCGGACGACCGTGTCGCGCGGTCGCGATCGCCGCGTAGTTTTCGCTGCGTACGTTGCATGCTGGAAGCGGCAACTGTTGCATCCTAGCCTCACGACGCCGGCGAGAAGACGAGGAAGTGCTGCTGTGAGAGGAACGTGAACTCTTGATCCAGACGGTAGCCGGCGGCCGCCATTTCGTTACGGATGGTTTGGCTTGGCGTGTTGTGCCCGAACCACTTGGAGAACCAACTCTTCCCGGCATGTTCGACGATCGCCACGCGACCGCCCGGGCGCAGGGCCTTGCGTACGTTGGCGAAGTAGGCCGAGCGGTTCTCGAGGTGATGATATACGTTCGACGTGAACAGCAGGTCGACGCCGTCGGACGGCAACCGCGGATCGTCGGCGCCCGCGGTGATCGTGCGGACGTTGCTCAGTCCTTCGGTGCGGGCTCGATCGGCGATGTATTCGAGGAGATCGGCGTCGATGTCGACCGCGTACACTGTACCTGCCGGTCCGACCGCCTCGGCCAGACGAAAGGTGAAATAGCCGCCGCCGGCGCCGAGATCGGCGACGATCGCGCCCGGCTGAATCGCCAGGGCGGCGATCACCTCGGCCGGACGCTGCCACGCATCGCGTCCCCAGCCTTGGTACGCGAAGCGCTTGAGAGACGTACACCCCGACCACAGCAGACACCCAAGAACGCCGGCGACCGGAAGCGTCGGCCACGTGCGCCTCATAGACAGACCTCCCCGAAATCGACTGGAGCAGAGCGCGTGCCATGGGCATCCGCCCACCGAACCTGCCGCTATGCCCACGAGGACAAGGCGTCATGCGTATCTCGGACTGCACCCGCTGCATAACCCGGATGGCAATCGAGGGGAACGAGATGGTTGAGATCCAGCATCGTTCGATCGGCGTCGGACTTGAACTGATCGAAGCGACGACGCGATGCTCGGGGGCATCGCAACCGGCCGGATTCCATGGTTGAGCTGACGAACTTTCAGTTGCTGTCCGCGGCGCTGCACTTTCTTCCCGCGCTGGTGTGGGCGATGGTTGCCCATGACAGTTGGCGCTTCATTCGACGCGTGCGCCCCGCAGCCGCTTTTTTCGCATGCTGCCGTACGTGGGCATCGCGGTCACGATCAACTATACCCAGTTCACACTGTTGTGTTTGCTGCCGACCGATCTTCTGCTGCGCAATTTGGCGGTCGCCAAATGGGTGTACGCGGTGAACGACTGTGCGATCTTCTCGGTCGTGGCGCTCGCGCGACATATGTCGTTCTACTTCCCCACCCCCGAACGGGCGCCGCGCGCGGCCTAGTTGTTTGCCAACTAGGCGTCGAGCGTGCTGACGAGCGGGTTTGCTCTGGTGGCGATCGGCGCGCTCAACATCCCGATCGCCGAGGCGCATCGGGCGCGGACATTCAATTGACGGACTTCTTGCCGTCGGTGTGGTCTACGCCTGCGATCGGGGAGGAAGCGAGCGCCGACGGCGCGACCAGCTTCAAGGCGGCGAAGCAACAAGCGGTCGAGCGCTTCGAGCGCCAATTCATCATCGACGCGCTGACGCGCCACCAAGGCAACATCTCGAAGGCCGCCGATGAGATGGGCATGTACCGCCAGCATCTGCAGCTCAAACTGGCGGAGTACTCGATTGATGTGGCTTCGTTCCGCCCGCGGGCGGAACGGTGAGCGTCCACGCCCGCAGCGTGCCGTCGCGGCCGCGAATCGTTTGCGGCGCGATCTCGGTGAGTCCGGTGAGTTCGGCGGCTCCGTCCTCGGCCCGCACGGCATCCACCAAATCGTGACTGACGAGAACGTCGGTACCGACGACTCGCGTCAACTCTTGCAAGCGACTGGCGACGTTGACGGTGTCACCGATAACGGCGAACTCCAGACGCTGCTCGTCGCCGATATCGCCGAGGACCGCCGGGCCGTAGTGCACGCCGATGCCGATGCGGATCGCCGGTTCGCCGCGTTCGGCGCGCGTGTGATTCAAGCTCGCCAGCGCCTCGATGATCGCCCGCGCGCAATGGATGGCATTGGTCGCGTCGTGCGCGCCGACGCGCGGCGTTCCGAAGGTCACCAGCGCGCCGTCGCCGAGATATTTGTCGAGCGTACCGTCGTGCTCGAACACCGTGCGCGCAATCAAGCGATGGAACTCGCGCAGCAATCCGATGACCGCTTGCGGTGGCCGGTTGGCGCTGAGCGTGGTGAAGCCGGCGATGTCGACGAACAACACCGCAATCGATTGCGTGCGCGTCGCGCGCAGCGGCTCATCCGAGCCGGCCAGTTCCTCGACCATGTTGGGCGAGAAGTAGCGCGACAAGTTGGTGCGTTGCCGTTCGACTTCGACCTGCCGCATGACCAATCGACGCGCGCGCCACACCACCGCCGCCAAACTGCCGGCCACGATCAGGAGCACCACGACCTGCCGGCCCCACGTCTGGAGGTTGACGAAGTGGAGATTCAGGAGGGTGGCGACGGCTTCGTTGTACGTCAGCGCCCGCCACTGTGCGCGGCGCGTGAGCGCAAAGGAATCGGGCAGCGACAGCACCCACAGGCTTGCTGCCGACCACGCGATCGCCGCGCTAAACCCGGTCCACAGGACCACGCGCGGTGAGTACGTCAGCATCGCGGCGGTGAGAAAGACATAGAAGTAGAGGTCGTTGCCGAGCCGGAGCCGCAACTGCGGCGGCAACGCGGGCTGGTGGCTCAGGGGATTCGGCGCCATGATGACGATCGTCGTCAGACTCACGTCGAGCAGGGCAAACAGATAGCGCTGCCACGGCGCGTACAATCCAGCGCGGCGGAGGGCGAGCGGGGCGATCCCCAACACGCCGAAGCCGATCAGCACGCCGTAGTAGAAGAATATTTCCGGAAACGGATTCTCAACCGTGAGCCACGCAGCGATGACCGCCAGTGCGACCATTCGGACGCGCGTCGCGAGAAGCAAGCCGCGATACTCTTCCTCGGCAAACGCGTGCTGCACGCGCTCATTCGCGGAGAGAGAGTCACTGCGCGGAGTCGCCATCGGATCAACCGAGGTCGCGAATGATCACCTTCTCCTTCGCGGAGAGGGGCGGGGTGAGGTGATCAAACGGAAACCGGCCTTCCGGCTCATGACCTCTAGTTGTCGCTCGGTCGGCTGATGTCGCGCATGACGTCGCGCGCCGCAGCGCCCGCCGGCGCGGCGATCTCGACGATGCGCTCGGCGACGTTGTCGTACTCCAACCGCAATGCACGGCACATGGTCGCGTGTAGTTCATAGGTGCAGGTGATGTAGGTGAACTCGAGGATCTCCTCGTCGGAGAGAAACTCTTTCAGTCGCACGAAGGTCGCGTCGTGCACCCGTCCGCCTTGCAGCACGAGGTCGTCGGTGTAGGCGAGTACGGCGCGCTCGACCGGTGTGAACAGCTCCGACGTTTGCCACGCAGGGATCGCCTGAATCTTTTCCTCGCTCAGCCCAACCGCGCGGCACGACTTACAATGTTGCGAGAACACGAACTGACTGCCGCGCGCGAAGCCGGCGCGGGTTTGTCCCAGCTCGCGCAGCTGTGGATTCAGTTTGCGTTTCGGGCTGCGATACAACCCGAAGCCGGCGACGGCATGTCGAAACACGTCCGGCACCAGCGCGAACACTGTCCACCAATCGCCCGGCGTCCCGGTCGTCGTGCCCGGCTGAGCAACCGGATCACGGTCGCCGAACAGCATGTTGTACATCTCGATGACTTCCGGCGGCGCCTCGCTCCGCGGCACCTGACGCAATCGCGGCATGTGGAGTCCTCCCTCGCAGCGTGGCGATAGCCAAGGCGGCGGCGGAACACAACGATGATGACGTCCCGTCCGGCTGCGACCATGCGGCCCTGCCGTTGCACCTGGTCTATTGGGCGCGGAAGGGCTCAGATCCTGACGAGATGCTCTCGCGCTTCGAGGTCGGTCAACGCGAACTCGATTTTTTGGCAAACGCTTTCAAGAGGCGTGGCGTATGCGGCCTACACGAGCATCGAATCCGTCGAGGGTCCCAGACCACCGAGCAGCTAGCATCACGAGACGTGACGCCGGCTTCGCGTTTCTCAGCCGTCCCGGTTCGTGAGCAATAGGTAGCTCACAACAGATCATCAGGCGGATGTTCGAACTCACTGCGCCCGTTCGATCGTCACCGGAATCCCGTTCAGCACTGCGTTGCCCGAGAGCGGATCGAGTGCGAACTCGTCGGCGAGGCGGTTGCTGTTGACGCCGGCGTGGGCCGCGGCGATCTGGAGCGTGATGTCGGGTTCGTCGTGACCCCAGCCGTGCGGAATGCTGACGACGCCGGGGAGAATGTCGTCGGTCACTTCCACCGGTACGTCGACCGTACCGGCGCGTGACTGCACGCGTGCATGAGCGCCATCGGTCAGGCCCAGGCGCTGCGCGTCCGACGAATGCATCTGCACGGTGCAGCGCGGCTTGCCCTTCACCAACACTTCGAGGTTGTGCATCCACGAGTTGTTCGACCGCAGATCACGCCGGCCGATCAACACCATGCCGTTCTCCGGACGGGTCAATGCCGACCGCAAGCGCGCGACGTCGGCGACCAACCCCTCGGGCGCTAACTCGATCTTGCCCGACGGCGTGCGCAGGACTTCGGGAATGCGCGGCTGCAACGCGCCGAAATCGATTCCGTGCGGATTCGCTTCGAGCTGGGCGAGCGTCAGCCCGTCGGGCTTGGCGCCGAAACCATCACCGTAGGGACCGGTGCGAACCATGAGATCGAGGATGCGCTCGGGACCACGGCGCGGCGCTAGCGCGTTGACGATGTCTTCCGGATTGCGGCCGTGGATCGGTGAGTGCGGCGACCCGACTTCGTGCTCGACGCGCTGGACGGCAACGAAGTCGTCGAGCGCCGCCAGGTCCGCGCTCGCACCCTGGCCGGTGACGATGCCTGAGAGTCGCAGCAGCGTGTGCCACTCGGGCTGTTGTCCGTCGGGAACGTCGAAGACCGGACGCGAGTATGTCGCAACGTTGCGGACCGCCAACTGGCGCAGCGCAACTGCATAGTGCGATTGCTCGAACGCCGACAGGCCCGGGAAGATCACGTCGGCATGGCGGCTGGTCTCGTTGAGGTAAATGTCGAGACTCACCATGAAGTCGAGCGTTTCCAGGGCACGGGCCAGCCGCGCGCCGTTCGGCGTACTGAGGACCGGGTTGCCGGCGATGGTGATCAGCGCGCGAATCTGTCCGGCGCCGGGCGTCTCGATTTCCTCCGCCAGACACGCGCAAGGGAACTCGCCGAACGCTTCGGGCGCGTTGCGCACGCGGCTGTGACGCCGCCCGAAGCGCACGCCCTTGCCGCGACCCGATGCCCCGCGCGTATTCGCTGCCGCCGCAGCGGCCATCGTGAACATCGCGCCGCCGGGTTGATCGAGGTGACCGGTGAGCACGTTGATCACATCGACCAGCCAGCTCGCGAGCGTACCGAACTCTTGCGTGCAGGTGCCGATGCGCGCGTAGACTGCGGCGCGCTCCGCCTGCGCCAGTTCGCGCGCGATCCGCCGCGTCGTCGCGGCGTCGATACCGCAGCGTGATGCCACCGACTCGGGTGCAAACTCGCTCGCGAGCTTCTCGATCTCCGCCAGCCCCGCGACGTGCTCACTCAGCCCGCCGAGCTGTACGAGCTTCTCGGCGACCAGCGTATGCACAATGGCGAACAAGAAGTAGGCGTCGGCGCCGGGCCGGATGAAGTGATGCTCGCTCGCTTCTTGCGCCGTGCGGGTGCGCTTGGGATCGACGACGATCACGTTGCCGCCGCGCTTGCGGATCGCCCGCAAGCGACCGGGCACGTCGGGACAGGTCATCAGGCTGCCATTGGAAACGAACGGATTCGCGCCCAGCATGAGCAAGTAGTCGGTGCGATCGAGATCGGGGATCGGAATGGTCAACGCGGTGCCGAACATCAGGCCGGCCGACACCTGTTTCGGCATCTGGTCGACCGTGCTCGCCGAGTAGATGTTCTTGGTGCCCAACGCGCGCAGCAACACTTGCGCGTACATGCCGAGCGCCATGCTGTGGGCACTGGGATTGCCGAGGTAGACCGCGACCGCGTCGCGCCCGTGCGCTTGCAGGATCGGCATCAGCCGCTGCTCGACCTCCGCGAACGCTTCGTCCCACGTCGCGGGCTGCAACGTTCCGTTGCGCCGCACCAGCGGCGTACGCAGGCGATCGGGATCGGCGTCGAGTTCCTTCAACGCGTAGGCCTTCGGGCAGATGAAGCCTTGGCTGAAGACGTCGGCGGTGTTGCCGCGGATGCCGATGACTTCGCGGCCGCGCGTACGGATCTCCAACCCGCAGGTCGCTTCGCATAAGGGACAGGCGTGATAGCTGATGCGTTCGCTGCTCATGGTGCCCACTCTTTCGCTCACCGCCACGGCTGAGGCAAGTGCCGCTGTCGCTACGATTCGAGCACCGCGGCGTTGGCTTCTTCCCGCTCGGCGGCAGCCAGCAACGCCGCCTTGCGCTCGGGATCGGCTTCATTCTCCGCCCACGCCCGGTAGAGGGCGGCGCCGGCGCGTTCGAGCAGCGCCAGCAGCGCCTCCTGATCCTTCTGCGACTTGCCGACGAATTGTTTCTGCAACAGGGCAACCGGATCCATTACGCGCCTCCTGGTCTCATCGCGGCGACGGTCGGTTCATTCGGCTGAGACGAGCCGTTGCTGCCACAGCCGAACGGCCGACGTCAACTCGCGAGGGTGGCTGGTCGCAAACCGTCAGCCGCGCGCCGCTGCGGTTACGACTCGCGCGCGGACGACCTTCTCGCTGCCGGCGCGTCGAAACAGATACAGCAGTGGCCCCACGCTCCCCAAGACCACCGTCAGGATCACGTACGGGATCGACGACACGCCGCGCTCGCGCGCATCGCGAACCATCCAGATCGTCACCAGACTGAGGGCGATGACGAGATCGACCAGCGCGGCGGCGGTGGCGGCATTGGCCGTCACCAACTCGAGGAAGCCGACGTAGCCGTACTGGTAGACGACGTACGCGTTCAACGCCAGAAAGTCCGCTAGAACCACACCGATTCCGATCTGCTTTGCGTTCATGCTGCGCTCCTTTCATTGCGGCCGAGTTCGGCGCGCGGTTCAATTTGAGCGAAGGGTTGTTCAATCGCCGTGCCGGGTGGGCAGAACAAATGGCTGGCGAGGGTCGGGGGTCGATCGTGCGGTCGGGTGTAGTGCGGCGGCAACACGGCGTTGCGCGCTCGCAACGTTCGCTGGCGCGGCGTGGTTGCGCGGCTGACTTGCGTTCGCAACGTCGGGTGCGAAAGAATGCGGCACTGGAGTTGCTCCGGGCGTCGCATAATGGACAAGTCAGAGCAAGCGATCCTCGATCGCAACCGGCACTGGCGCTGGTGGGGAGCGGCGGCCGGGCTCGCGACCGGGCTCTTCGATGCCGCATTCCTTGCGCGGTTGGGCGTCGGCTTCGCGATCAATGGCCGCGATGCGACGCTCGTGGTTGGCGGATATTTCGGTCTGACGTTTGCGCTGCTGGGCTACCTGGTTGGTCTGTTGGCGGCGAGCCGACGGCGGGATCGCCGCGCCGCGGCGACGATTCAATCGCAAACCGAAGAGCTAAACGCCGCTCGCGTACGGCTCGCGCACAGTGAGAAACTGGCCGCTCTCGGTCAACTCGCCGCCGCCATCGCGCACGAGGTGCGCAATCCGTTGGCGGTGATCCGTTCGGCGGCGCAGGGACTCGGCGAGTCGGCGATCGCGGCCGACGAGGAGAGCCGGCGCGCCTGTGCGTTCATCACCACCGAGGTCGATCGACTCAACAACGTGATCACCTCGCTGCTCGCCTTCGCCCGGCCGCCGCAACTGCATCCGCGCGCCGTCGGTGTCGCCGAGTTGCTCGATCGCGCGCTGTTGTTGGCCCACGAGGACCTTGCGGCCAAGCAGATTCACGTGGCGCGCGCCGACCGCCTCGATGTGCCGGCAGTGCACGCCGATCCGGACCTGCTGAGTCAGGTGTTGCTGGGATTGTTGGCCAACGCCAGCGCGGCGGTACCGATCGGCGGCGAGGTGGCGCTCCGCGCCCAGGCAGTCGATGGCGCGGTGGCCATCGAGGTCGCCGACTCGGGTCCGGGCGTGCCTCCCGATTTGCGCGAGCAGATCTTCCAGCCGTTCTTCACCACGCGCCGCAGCGGCACGGGCCTCGGTCTGGCGATCGCGCGCCAGATCATCGATGCGCACGGCGGCCGCATCGAAGTCGGTGAGCGTGCCGGCGGCGGCGCCAGGTTCACCATCTCGCTTCCGATCGCGACCGGGACGGCGCTGGCGGCATGAAACCGAAGAAGGGCGCACAGCCGTGCGCGCCTACAACGCGACGCCGAACATTTGTGGGGGCGCACGGCTGTGCGCCCATTCCGATGGACCAATGAAACCCCGCGTCCTCATCGTCGACGACGAAGCGCGCATGGCCGACGTGGTGGCGATGGCGTTGGGTCGCGCCGGCTACGAGTGCGAGACCTGCAGCAGCGGCGCCGCAGCGTTGACGGCGCTCGACGCGCGCGCCGCCGACGTCGTGGTCACCGACTGGAAGATGCCGCAGATGGACGGCATCGAGTTGCTCCGTCAACTGCGCGCCCGCCCGCCGGGCTTGCCGGTGATTTTGATCACCGCTCACGGCAGCGTGCCGGCCGCGGTCGCCGCGATGCGCGAGGGCGCATTCGACTATGTGACGAAGCCGTTCGACAACGACGAGCTGCGCGCCGTGGTTGCGCGCGCGATCGAGTTGACACGGCTCGAACGCGAGAACCGCTATCTGCGCCAAGAGGTCGCCAGCCGCTATCAACCGGACGCGATCGTCGCGGAGAGCGCGCGCAGCAACGACGTGCTCGACCTCGTGCGGCGCGTGGCGCCGAGTCGATCGACGGTGCTGATTCAAGGCGAGAGCGGCACCGGCAAGGAACTCATCGCTCGGCTGTTGCACTACTGGAGCGATCGCGTCGGCCGCCCGTTTGTGGCGGTGAACTGCAAGGCGTTCGCCGAGGGCGTGCTCGAGAGCGAGCTGTTCGGTCATGAGAAAGGCGCGTTCACCGGCGCTACGGCGGCGCGCGTCGGCTGCTTCGAGCGCGCCACCGGCGGCACGTTGTTCCTCGATGAAATCGGCGAGACCACGCCCGATTTCCAGGCGAAGCTGCTACGCGTCCTGCAAGACGGCGAGGTGTTGCCGGTCGGCGGCATGCGGCCGCGCGCAATCGATGTCCGCGTGGTCTCCGCCACCAATCGTGTTTTGCGCGACGAGATTCGTGCCGGCCGCTTTCGCGAAGATCTCTACTTTCGCCTCAACGTGATTCCGATTCAGCTCGCCCCGCTGCGGGAGCGCCGTGAGGATATTCTGCCGCTGGCGCACCACTTCCTCGATCGCCACGCCGGCGAAGCCGGACGGCGGCTGGCGTTCACCGCCGAGTCCGAGAAGGTTCTGCTGGAGCACGCGTGGCCGGGAAACGTGCGCGAGTTGGAAAACGCGGTTGAACGCGCCGTCGTGCTGGCGCGCGGCGAACTCGTCACGCCCGAGGATCTGCTGCTCGAACAGCGCGATGACGCCGGCGCGATGGTCGCCGCCGACGGCACGTTGCAAGACGCCCTCGATCAGGCCGCTGCCGCGCGCATCCGTGCGGCCCTCGATGCCGCGCACGGCCAGCGCAACGAGGCGGCACGCACCTTGGGCATCGAACGGACCACGCTGTATCGGATGATGAAGCGGCTCGGGTTGTAACGCCGACGGAGCGGTCCGAATGACGACCCAGTCAGAAGTCACCAACCAATTCAGCACCGCCCGATTTGTCGACTTCGGCCGCGCGCGGGTGTGCTACCGCAAGACCGGCGCCGGTCCCGCTCTTGTGCTCTTGCACGGATTCCCGCTCTCCGGCCTGACCTGGCGAAAGATCGTGGCGGAACTCTCGCGGCGATTCACCTGCTACGCGCTCGACTTGATCGGGCTCGGAGATTCGACCTCGCCAGACCGGAGGGATTTCTCGTCGCCCGGCCAAGCGGCGGCGTTCCAACACGCACTGTCGGCGCTCGGCGTCTCATCCTACGCGTTGATCGGAAACGACACCGGCGGCTGGATCGCGCGCGAGCTGGCGCTGCTCGACCCTACACGAGTCACGCACCTGCTGCTGACCAACACCGAAATTCCCGGTCATCGCCCGCCCTGGATTCCGCTCTACCAGCGACTGGTGCGCTTGCCGGGGAGCAGCCTGGTGATGCGACGCATGCTGATCTCGCGTAGTCTCCGGCACTCGCCAATGGGATTCGGAGGATGCTTCGACAATCTCGACCTGATCGACGGTGAGTTCGCCGATCTGTTTCTTGCCCCGCTCATCGCTTCGTCCGACCGGCTCGCATCGGTGTTCCGTTTTCTGATGGAGATGAAGTTCGAGCGACTCGATGAGTTCAAGTCTCTGCACGGCAAGCTGACCATGCCGGTTGGATTCGTGTGGGGCGCGGCTGATCCGACTTTTCCCGAACCACGTGCCCGCGCCATGACCTCGCAGTTTCCCAACGTCGTCGGATTCTGGACGATCCCGAGGGCCAAGCTTTTCCTCCAAGAGGAGCACCCGGACGCGCTCGCGAAATTGGTCGCGGAGTTTCTGACCGGCGGCACGTAGAGCCAAAGATCGCCTCCGTGCGACTGGCTGCCATTGATGAAGGCCTACGCGTTCGCCGCCACCACGCCCTCAAGACGCAGCAGCTTCTTCTTGATCGCCACGCCGCCGGTGTAGCCGCCGAGCTTGCCACCGGCGGCAAGCACGCGGTGGCACGGGATGACGATCGGCATCGGATTGTGTCCGAGCGCTTGGCCCACCGCGCGGCTGCCGCGCGGTTGACCGATCATGTGCGCGATGTCGCCATACGACGCCACCTGGCCGGCGGGAACTTCGGCGGTTGCTTCCAGCACGCGGCGTTGAAACGGCGTGACCAACCGCCAATCTGTGGGGACGTTGAAGCTGCGTCGCCTCCCCGCGAAATAGTCGGCCAACTGATGCACCACGGCCTTGGTCTTCGCCGGCGCCTTCACCGGCGCAACACCCAGGCGTTCGCGCAGTTCTGCCGCGAACGAGGTCTCGCTGCGGCGGAACGACACGCGCACCAGCCCCGCATCGGTGGTCGCGACCAGCACGCGTCCGATCGGCGTCTGCAGCGAATCGTAGTACGCCGCCGGGCGCGGTGTCGCGGTGACATCTCCGTACAATTGCTTCAAGCCCGACAGCGTCCGCCGGTACTCAGCGAGCCCGCGCCGGCCAACGTCCGTCGCGAGCCACCGGCGGACCGGCGGCGACGGCGATGCATCGTCGAGCAACATCGCAATCAGCTCATCCTCTCGGGTTTTCATTGTTCGCCTCCGAGCGCGGCGCGCAGCTTCTTGAGCGCCTGATAGACGTTGGCGCGCGCGGTGCCTTCGTTGCCGCCCACACTCGCAGCAATCTCCGCATAGCTCATGTCGTGGAACTGCCGCAGCATCAACGCGGCACGCTGCCGCGCCGGCAATGCCGTCACCGCGCGGCGGAGCGCGCGCAGTTCATCGCGTGGCTCACCGGCGTCCACGGCCGATAGCGTGTCGAGGTCGACGTGGACATCGCGTGCGGCCAATCGCGCGCGCTGTCGCTTGGCGTTCAGTGCGTTGTTGGTGGCTATGCGGTAGAGCCAGGCGCGCGAGTTCGAGCCCGGCGCCAGCCGAACGAACGCCGGTTGCGCGCGCAGAAACACGTCCTGACAGGCGTCTTGCGCGTCCGCTTCATTGCCCAACAACCGCACCAGGTAGCGCAGGATCTCCGGGCGATGCCGTTCGGCGAATTCGGCGAATGACATCGGACTCATCTCGCTTCGTGTAACACCGCGCGCGTCGGAACGTGAAATCTCCGCGGATGTCGTCGCGCCATTTCACATGAAGTCCGACTGCGGTGTTGCAGGGGTCAACAGGAGGGATTGCGAATGAGTACATACGTTCTGGTTCACGGCTCGTGGCACGCGGCGTCGTGTTGGTACAAGATCGTACCACGTCTCGAACAAACCGGTCACACCGCGGTGGCGATCGATCTACCGGGTCATGGACGAGATGGCACGCCGTTGGGAGCCGTCTCGATGGCGGACTATGTTGCCGCGATCGGGCGCGTGCTCGATGCGGCGGATGAGCCGGTCGTCTTGGTCGCGCACAGCCGAGGCGGCATCGCCATCACGCAAGCGGCGGAAGATCGTCCCGAGAAGATTCGGACACTCGTCTACCTCGCCGCTTTCTTGGTGCCGAACGGCGAGACCATCCTGCCGCTCGCGTTCGCCGACGGCGATTCGCTCATCATGTCGAACCTCGAGGTCAATCAAGAGGCGGGCTGGGACATACTGCGGCCGGAGGCGTTCAGGCCGGCGCTCTATGCCGATTGCTGCGATGATGACGTCGCGCTCGCCCGTACCCTCTTGGCTCCCGAGCCGCTCGGTCCCACCAACACGCCGATGCGCACGACCGACGAGCGCTTCGGAGGCATTCCGCGTGTGTACATCGAACTGTTGCAGGACCGTGCGGTATCACCCGGGCTGCAGCGGGCGATGTACACCGCGCTGCCGTGTCGCGACGTGTTGTCGATCGACGCGAGTCACTCCGCCTCTTTCTCTCGACCGGATGAACTGACCGCCGCGGTGCGCGTTGCCGGCGGCGATCGTTGAAGAGATCGGCGTCGACGGATACAGCCATGGCAGAATCCTTTGGGTTATCGTCATTGCAGCCAGATCACCGATAAGCCATGTTGCAAGCATGGGACGAACACGCCAACCAAATCGGACGGCCTGCGTCGGCTGTGATCGGCAGGCGACGCGCCACATCGCGTTGGTGGCTTACCCGGACGCTCAGATCCTCGACGTGATCGGGCCGCTAGAGGTGTTCTCGAGCGCCGCGCGCTGGCTGGGTGAGCGCGGGCGGACGACGCCCGCGTACACCGTCGAAGTGCTGGCGACTCGCAGCGGCCCGTTGCGGATGTCGTCGGGGATCGAGTTGGTCGCGGCGCGAGCAACGGCTTCGGTGCGCCGCGGCATCGACACCTTGTTGGTTGCGGGCGGTCTGGGGACGCAGGCGGCGATGCAAGATCGCGCGTTGCTCGCGTGGCTCCGTCACGTGCGACCGCGTGTGCGGCGCTTCGGTTCGGTCTGCAGCGGCACGTTCATTCTGGCCGAAGCCGGACTCTTGGATGGCCGCCGCGTCACCACCCATTGGCAATGGTGTGCTCCGTTGGCCGAGCGCTATCCGCAATTGACCGTGGATCCCGATCCGATCTTCGTCCGCGACGGCGATGTCTACACCTCCGCCGGCGTGACGGCCGGGATGGATCTCGCGCTGGCGTTGGTCGAGGAAGACCACGGTCGTGATGTCGCGCTCCAGGTTGCACGCGGCTTGGTGTTGTTCTTACGCCGGCCCGGCGGGCAATCGCAGTTCAGCGCGCAGCTCGCGGTGCAATCGGCGGATCGCGAACCGATCCGCGAATTGCAATCGTGGATTGCGGATCATCTCGAGGCCGATCTATCGGTGCCGGCGCTGGCTGCGCGCGTGGCGATGAGCCCGCGCAACTTTGCCCGCGTGTTCACACAGCAAGTCGGCGTGACCCCGGCGCGCTTCGTCGAGACCCTGCGGATCGAAGCGGCGCGGCGCCGGCTGGAGGAGTCGACGCACGGCGTCGATCTGGTCGCCGCGCAGTGCGGTTTCGGCTCGGCCGAAGCGATGCGGCTCGCGTTCCAGCGGCGGTTGCGGGTGGCGCCGACCGCGTATCGTCATCGCTTCGCCCAGCTTCACTGAACAGGAGAGGACACCATGTCGAAAACGATTGGGATCGTGTTGTTCGACGATGCGGAAGAATTGGATTGGGCCGGTCCGTGGGAAGTGTTCACCGCGACCGCGAGTGCGTTTCCGGGCGATCGAGTTGTGACCATCGCGCAGGAGTCACGACCGATTCGATGCGCCAAGGGTTTGCGCGTTCTCCCGGATCACAGCTTTGCCGATGCGCCGCGACTCGACGTCGTGCTGGTGCCGGGCGGCATCGGAACGCTGCGTGAGGTCGACAATCCCGTCATGCTGTCGTGGCTGCGCGAGGCCGCGAAGCCGTGTCAGTGGGTGACCAGCGTGTGCACCGGCGCGCACGTGTTATGGGCCGCGGGGCTGGCCCGCGGCAAGCGGGTCACGACGCATTGGACGTTCGTCGAGACCTTGCGAGAAAAGACCGACGCGACCGTGCTCGAGAACACGCGCTACGTGCGCGACGGCAACGTGGTCACCTCCGCCGGCGTCTCCGCCGGCATCGACATGGCGCTATGGCTGGTCGGTCAGATGTACAGCGTGGAAACCGCGCGTCTGATTCAGAAGGGGATCGAGTACAACCCGGCGCCGCCGTATGCGGCGGAAGTGTAGGAGCTTCAGAATCCAATGCGCCGCATCACCGCGCGCGGCAGCAGGCGGATCGCCAGCATCATCCAGCGCCAGATCGGCGGCGCGTAGACTTCGGGCGTGCCGCGATCGATGGCTTTCAGAACGGTGTGCGCGACGTCTTCCGGCTCGCCGGCAAATGGCGGCGGCTTGAGGCCGGCGGTCATGCCGGTCTTCACGAAGCCCGGCTTCACCAGCACGGTGCGCAATCCCTGCGCGCGAAACTTGTGATCGAGTCCTTCGAGGTAGTGCGACAAGCCGGCCTTGGCGGCGCCGTATAGCACCACCGGCTTGCGGCCGCGTTCACCCGCAACCGAGCTGAACACGCACAAGGTTCCGCCCCCGGCGGCGAGCAAACGCGCGCGCGCCAGCTCGCAGAACTGAATCGTGTTGGTGAAGTCTGCGGTCAGCAGCCGCTCGCGCAGCGCCGCATCGGTTTCCAACTCTTCCTGCGATGCAAACAGACCCGCGGTGACGACGACCGCGTCGAGGAGTTGCAGCGCCGCCGTCGCCCGATCGAGCGCCGGCGCGAACGTCTCCGGTTTGAGCAGATCGCATTCCGCCGTCGCGACGCTACGCGCACCGTGCAGCCGGAGGTCTTCCGCGCTGCGCGCCAGGTCGTCGGCGTCACGGCCGAGCAGACACAACTCGTCTCCGCGAGCTGCCATCAAGCGCGCGAGGGCGCGACCCATGCCTTTGGTCGCGCCGAGCAGAACAACTTTCACACCGGATCTCCGAAGATGCGCACCGACTGCGCGCTGCGCAGCGTGCCGTGCGGGTCCCACTTGCGCCGGACCTGGAGGAACGCGTCGAGGCGCGGCTCCATCGCGCGAAAGTGTTCGGCGCGGGTGAACGCGTCCTTGGTGAGATAGATGCGGCCGCCTTCGGCGATGACGAATTCATTGAGCGCATCCACCAGCGCCTGCGTGTCAGGCCGGATCGGCAGATCGAGCGCGTAGGACATGCCCGGCTTCGGGAACGACAGTATCCCCTTCCCTTGGGCACCGCAGTCTTTGATGACGCACAGGTACACCGGCGCGTGATGCGACTGGAGCAGATTCAGATAGCGGCGATGACGTGAGAGATCCCCGTCGATCGGCAGCACGGCTTGATGCTGGGTGAAACCGCGGCGGCCGTAGGCACGATTCCAATCGCCGATCACGTCAAGCGGATAGAAGAACGTTTCCGGGTGCACGATACCGGTGCGTACGCGGTGACCGTGCTTGAGGTAGATCAGCCGGTTGAGGATCCGCCACATCCACGGCTGTAGGAACCAACTGGGGAAGACCGCGGGGAGCGCGATCGGGCGGTGAAAGCGCATTGGCTTGGCCGGGGCCGCATGCGGTTCGGCCCAGCGGCCGCTCATGATCAAGCCGCGCCCGGCGCCGGGGCCGCGGATCAGAAAGTCGGCCCAGCAGACGGTCATCGGCCACTTCTTCCCGGCTTCCTGCAGGCGCGCGATTGTGGTGTCGAAGTCAGGCGTCTGTTCGCTCTCCTGCCAAATCCACGGCGACGGAATGCGTTTGAGGCGAACCTCGACTTCAAGGATGTGCCCCGTCAGCCCCATCCCCCCGAGCGTCGCGCGGAACAGTTCGGACTCGTGAGTGTCGGAGCATTCAACTACGCGTCCATCGGCGACGCGTAACTTCAGGGCAGTGACGTGCTCGCCGAAGCAGCCATCGACGTGGTGGGTCTTGCCGTGCACATCGGACGCGACCATGCCCCCCAAGGTCACGTAGTGCGTGCCCGGGGTGACCGGCGTGAACCAGCCGCGCGGCAGCGACCAACGATTGAGTTGGCGCAGCGACAGACCGGCCTCGGCGCGCAGGATGCCGGTCTCGGTGTCGAAGTGCAGCAGCCGATCGGCCAGCCGTGATGTTGCGACGATGTCGCGTTCCGTCGCCGGGAGCGACGAGTCGCCGTACGATCGACCCAGCCCGCGGCTCAGCGTCGCGCCGCGGGTGATGGCCGGGAAGTCTTCCGCAAGTCGTTCGCGCCCCCGCACCACCGGATTGTGTCCCCAACCGCTCAACTCGGTCAGCGCTGGCTCGGCCGGGTCGGGGGATGAAGGCGCGGCGCCGGTGTCGACTTGCCGATCACGTAAACGGGTGACCTGGGCGGTCATGGCGTTCTCCATACCGAACCACGTCGGCGAGCGCTACTGGCGTGCAGACGGATGCACGGGCGATTGCGCTCCGTCGCCGCCTGGGGCGCGCGAATCATCTTGACTAACAAACGTTCGTTGGGCTAGACGACGCGGGTCTCGTGAACGATAAAGGGGTGCAGCGTCGCTGTGTCGGCGCCTGTGCGTCGCGCCCGCGGTGATCTGTTGGAGAAGCCTATGAAGAGTGTTGCCACCGATACGCCGGTTGCTCCGTTGAGCCAAAAGCAAGTGATGGAGTTTCCCTACAAGCACTCCACGGGCGAGACCGTCGGCCGCTTTCTTGCCGGACTCAAAATCCAAAAAAAGATTTGGGGCCAGCGCGCGAACGGGCAGGGCGTGGTGGTGCCGCCCACTGGATATTCCGAAGTCGATGCGTCGCCGGCGGGAGAGTGGGTGGAGGTCAGCGATAGCGGAACGGTGACGGCGGTGGCGAAGGTGCAGCAGCCGATCGCAGGATTGCATCCGTCGGCGACGCCGTTCGCCTTCGCGTTGATCAAGCTCGATGGTGCCGACACGGCGTTGCCGCACATCATCACCGACGAGCTGGCGCGTGCAAGGGTCGGTGCGCGCGTCCAAGCAGTGTGGAAGGCCGACGATGAACGAGTCGGCAGCCTCCGCGACATCGCCAGCTTTCGCGTGATTGGATGAAGGGCGAACGATGAACGAGCCGCCGAAAGAACCGATCAAGTACGTCGACAGCAAGGTTTACCTGCCGTACCATTACGTCGCGGGCGACTACAAAGCGCGCTACCTGCGCGCGCTGAAGGACAAGCGGATTCTCGGATCGAAGTGCTCCCAGACCGGCAAGGTGTTCGTGCCGCCGCTGATGAATTCACCGGAAAGTTTTGCGCCGTGCACCGAGCTGGTCGAAGTCCCCGACCGTGGCGTCGTCACCACCTTCTGCATCGTGAACATCCCGGTGATCGGCCGCAACATCGAGTTGCCGTATGTCGCCGCCTCGGTGGCGCTCGACGGCGTGGCGATCTCGATCTTCGCGTTGATCCAAGAGTGCAAGCCCGAAGAGGTCCGCATGGGCATGCGCGTCGAAGCCGTGTGGAAGCCCGACGGCGAGCGTCACGGCGACCACGACGACATTCAATACTTCCGACCCACCGGCGAGCCCGATGCGCCGCGGGAATCGTACATCAACCGGCTGTGAGATTTGCATGAACCTTCGCAACGTAGCGGTTGTCGGCTTTGCGCAACTCCCGGTCGTCGCGCGCGACGAACACCGCATCTCCACCGAGATGCTGTACCCGGTCGTGCGTCAGGCGCTCGCCGATTGCGGTGTGCAACGCGACGACATCGATTATCAAATTGCCGGCTCGGTCGACTACATGGACGGCCGTCCGTTCGGGTTCGTCGCCGCGCTCGACGTGATGGGATCATGGCCGCCGCGCCAAGATCTGCACCTCGAAATGGACGGCTCGTTCTGCGCCTACTACGCGTGGTTGCGGATGCAGGCCGGCGATTGCAACACCGCGCTGGTGGTTGGGCACGGCAAGACGTCGGAAGGCGAGCCCGATCGCGTCATGAACTTGCAGCTCGACCCGTACTATCAAGCCGCAATCGGCCTCGACCCGACGTCGACCGCGGCACTGCAGGCGAGTGCGTACATGGCACGCACCGGCGCCTCGGACGCCGATCTGGCGGCGGTCGCCGCACGCAATCGCGCCGCCGGCGCGCGCAATCCCGAGAATCAGCTCCGCGATGCGACATCAGCCGCGGAGTTGCAGAAAACGCCGTGGAAAGTCGAGCCGCTGCGCGCGGGATATCTGCCGCCGGTGGGCGAAACGGCCACATGTCTGATCCTCGCCGCCGAAGGCAAGGCGGAAAAGTTGTGCGATCGCCCGGCGTGGATTCAGGGTGTCGATCACCGCACAGAGATGCAGACGATCGGCGCCCGTGATCTATCGCGCAGCGCGAGCACCAAGCTGGCGGCCGAGAAGGCGCTGGCGATGGCGGATGTCGCGAGCGCGCGCGAGGTCGACCTGGTCGAACTATTCGCCTCCTCACCTGCGGAAGAATTGATCGTGTGCGATGCGCTGGGCCTCGATGCCAAGGCGTCGCAACCGGTGATCAATCCCTCTGGCGGCGCGTTGTGCGCCAATCCGATCATGAGCACCGGCCTGATTCGGCTCGGCGAAGTGTTTCGCCAACTCTCCGGCCGCGCCGGCGCGCGCGCGGTGCCGAACGCGCGACGCGCGATCGCGCACGCGACGCAGGGTCATTGCCTGCAGCACAACTTGCTGTGGGTTCTCGGCAGTGAGCGGAGGTGGTCATGAAGCGCCCGGTCGCAGTCGTCGGGGTCGGGCAGACCCATCACACCACGCGGCGTGCCGACGTGAGCATCGCCGGGCTGGTTCGCGAAGCGGTCGATGCCGCCCTGCGCGACGCCGGTTTGGAACACAAAGACATTGACGCGGTCGTGATCGGCAAAGCGCCGGATATGCTCGAAGGCGTGGCGCAACCGGAGCAGTACCTCGCCGGTGCGGTCGGCGCACACATGAAGCCGTTGCTGCGGGTCCACACCGCCGGTTCCGTGGGCGCCTCGACGGCTCTGACGGCCGTGACGCACGTGGCGTCGGGCTTGTACGACCGCGTCCTCACCGTCGCCTTCGAAAAGCAATCGGAAGGCAACGCGATGTGGGCGCTGTCGCCCAACATGCCGTTCACCCCGCCGTTGGTGGCCGGCGCCGGCGGCTTCTTTGCGCCGTACTGCCGCGCGTACATCTCGAAGACCAAGTGCCCGCCGCACATCGGTCCGATGGTCGCCGCCAACGCGCGCGACAACGCCACGCGCAACGAGTATGCGCATCTGCGCGAGCCGATGACGGTCGACGACGTGATGAACTCGCCGATGTTGTGGGATCCGATTCGCTTCGGTGAAACCTGCCCGTCGTCCGACGGCGCGATTGCCTTGGTGATCGCGAACGAAGCGACCGCGAAGAAAGGACCGCGCAAACCGGCATGGATCAAGTCGGGGTACTCGTACGCCGAGGCGATGTGGGTGCCGGGTCGCGATCAGGTCAGTCCGCGCGCGGGCCAAGTGTGCTCCAAGGCGGTCTACGATGCGGCCGGCATCACCGATCCCTGGAACCAGATCGACGTCGCCGAGATCTACGTGCCGTTCGCATGGTTCGAGCCGATGTGGCTGGAGAATCTCGGTTTCTGCGGCGTCGGCGAAGGATGGAAGATCGTCGACCGCGGCGAGCAAAAGTTCGGCGCGCATCTACCGATCAACCCGTCCGGCGGCGTGCTCTGCACCAACCCGATCGGCGCCTCGGGAATGATCCGGCTCGGCGAAGCCGCGTTGCAGGTGATGGGGCGTGCCGGCGCTCATCAGGTCGAGGGCGCGAAGACCGCATTGGGTCACGCGTACGGTGGCGGCGCGCAGTATTTTGCGATGTGGCTCGTCAGCAGCGAGCAGTGAGAACGACGGAATCCGCGTCGGGGTGCCCCTGCGTGGTCGCTATTTTTTGGGCCATGCGCCACGGGGCGGCCGCGTAGGGCCGCCCCTACGAAGAGGACAACGAAAGCAATGTCGGAACCCGCAGTCTTGTACGAAAAGAACGACGGTATCGCCGTCGTCACGATGAACCGTCCCGAGTTTCGTAACGCGATCAATCCGGAGATGCTGTGCCGGTTGGCCGATGCCTGGCAGGATGTTAACGATGACCCCTCGGTGCGCGTGGTCATTCTCACCGGTGCGGGCGACAAAGCGTTTTGCGCGGGCGCCGATCTCGACCGCCTCGTCCGCATGATGCAGGGGCTGCGTCCGCCCGAGAGCGAGTATGACGAGCGCATCAAGAACGACGTCAGCCTCATCTACAAGGGCCTGTTGCGGAACTATCGCGTGACCAAACCGTTGATCGCGGCGGTGCGCGGCTTCTGCGTCGCCGGCGGCACCGAGATCCTGACCACCACCGATCTCCGCATCGCAGGCGACGACGCGCGCTTCGGGCTCGCCGAGGTGAAGTGGAGCTTGTTTCCGATGGGCGGCTCGACGGTGCGCCTGCCGCGCCAGATCTCGTACTGCAACGCGATGGAGATTCTGCTCACCGGCGAGCAGATTTCCGCCGAGCGCGCGCTGCAGATGGGGCTGATCAACAAGGTGGTCGCGCCGACCCAAGTGTTGCCCGAAGCCGTGCGCCTTGCGCGCATCCTCAATGAGGCGGGGCCGCTGGCCGTGCAAGCGGTCAAGCGGTCGGTGGTAGAGGGTCTGGCGCTGCCGCCGGAGCAAGCCCTCGAAAAGGAACTCGAGATCGGCATTCCGGTCTCGATGTCGGAAGACTGCCGCGAGGGCACGAAGGCTTTCAAAGAAAAACGCAAGCCGGTGTTCAAGGGACGCTGAGGGCGCGCGCTCGAACGCGTCCCGCGCAAAGCATTTGAGGTGGACATGAGACGATTTGCTGGCTCACTCCGGACATGGTTGCTCGCGATGCTCGCGCTCGCCTATGCGGGTGCGGCGGTCGCCGACACCGGCGAAGAGATCGTTCCCGGTCTGCGCGTCGGCGATGTGCTCGATCAACGCAACGCCGATCTCGCGAAGGACCTCCTGCCTCCGGAAATCTACAAGCACTACAAGAACGGCGAGTATCACAACAAGATCGTTGCCTACCCGACCGGGAACTTGCACTGGGAGAAGGCGTTCGCGGAGGCGACCGAGAAAAACGTCGGGCAGCTCGACGTCGACGCGCGCGGGACGATCATCGAGAAGGGCACCGGCAAGCAGCCGGCGTACTACTACGGATTGCCGTTCCCGATCATCGACGAAAAAGATCCGAAGGCCGCGGTCAAAATCATCTGGAATCAGTTTCTCGCCTATTGGGCCGGCGGCGATTCGTTCAACAAGACCTTGGTCATCATGCTCAATCCCAAGGGCATCGACCGGAAGATCGGCGCCAACGGGTGGTTCAATTTCTTGGATGGTCAGGGCGTGAAGTACCGGCAGAACAATCCGATGAACTTGCAGAGCCAGTTTCTCGGCGTCACCACCACGCCCGCCGATCTGCAAGGCACCGCATCGCTGTCGTGGCGCTATCGCGATCCCGACAAACGCGACTCGGTGTGGGCGTTCGTGCCGGCGTTGCGGCGCGTCCGCGCCGTCAGCCCCGCCAATCGCTCCGACGGCTACCTGGGTTCCGACATCAGCGGCGACGACGGGTTCTTCTTCGACGGCAAGCCGGAGGACTTCGAGTGGAAGTTGATCGGCAAGCGCGACGGGCTCCGAGTCGTCGATCCAAATTCGATCGCCGGACCGATCAAGATCGATCCGGTTCCCGGCGGCGGCTGGAGCACGCTGACGGATCTGAATCCGCCGACGTTGGGTTACGAGGTGGACGGCTGGACCGGCATCTCGTGGGCGCCGGTGCCGCTCGCGCTCGCCAAACGAGCGTTTTGGATCATCGAAGCGACACCGCGCGACAAGTATTACTTGTACGGACGGCTGCAACTCTGGATCGACGCGGAAACCTGGGACGGTGCGTGGAATACCAAGTTCTCCTGGCAGGGCGAGCAGGTCCACACGTACCAGCTCACCGCCCGTATCAACCACCAAGCGGGTGCGGGGCCCGATTCCGAGTGGATGCCGGCGGGCACGATGGTGTTTGCCTGCGCTGAGAACACCAAGATGAATCGCGCGACGTGCAGCGGCATTCGCGATGGCGCGCAAGCGCCGTACTACCGGCGTGTTCCGCTGGAGGAGAATCTCTTCGATTCGACGTCGCTGACTCGCTACGGGAAGTAGCGCTGCTGCCGTCCCGCGGACGGCGGGGTTTGGAGCCGCGCCCATGGAAAAAGTGCACGCATTGGCGAAGCGGGTGTCCAATTGGGGCCGCTGGAGTTCCGAGGATGAGCGCGGCACGGTGAACTTCATCACCCCCGAGGTGGTGCGGCGAGCCGCCGCGTGCGTGAAGCGCGGCGCGGTGTTCAGTCTCGGTCTCGCTTTCAACGCCGACGGCCCGCAGATCGGCCAAGGTGGCCGCGTGAATCCGCTGCATCTGATGACGGCGGTCAACGGCGGCTATGGACCCGAAGGCGGCTTCCGCTACGCCGACGATCTCGTGGTCATGCCGCTGCAATGCGCGACGCAGTGGGACAGTCTCGCCCACGTGCACTACGGCGGCCAACTCTACAACGGGTTTCCGGCGTCGACGACGACCTCCGCGGGAGCGGCGCGCAACTCGATCGACAAACTCGCCGCCGGCATCGTATCGCGCGGCGTGCTGCTCGACATCGCGCGACTCCGGCCCGTCGCGCGTCTCGGGCCGGGATACGCGATTACCCCCGCCGATCTCGATGCCGCCGAACGGGCGCAAGGCGTGCGCGTCGAGCGCGGCGACGTGCTGCTCGTGCGCACCGGTCACATCACCGTGTTCACGACGGACCAGGACAAGATCGGCTACATGAAGCAAATGCCGGGGCTCGGCATCGCGTGCGTCGAATGGCTCCACGCACGCGAGGTCGCCGCCGTCGCCACCGACACCAGCGCCGTCGAGGTGATCCCGTTCGAAGATCCGACGATGCCGCTGCCGGTGCACCTGCTCTGCATCCGCGATATGGGCCTGACGCTGGGCGAAATGTTCGACCTCGAGGCGCTGGCGGCGGATTGCGCGAACGACGGTGTGTGGGAGTTCTTGTTCACCGCGCCGCCGTTGAAGGTCACCGCCGCCGTGGGTTCGCCGCTGAATCCGTTGGCGGTGAAGTGACGCGGCTACGCCGCGCGAGCAGATTTAATCTTGCGCCTGCGCGGGGCCGGCGTCTTGGCGGCGCAAAACGTTCGTTCGACCAGATGGTGTAGACGATCGACCAATGCACGGCGATCGGCCTTCATGCCGCTGGCCGCCCAATCGGACAGCACCACTTGATCCATCGCACTGAACAGCTTGGCGAGATAGCCGGGATCTTCGTCGAGGAACACGCCGCCGGCGATGCCGCGGCGGAAGATGTCGGCTTGCAGCTTGTGAATGTCCTTCCACAATTGCACCCGCGCGTCGTTGTCGTTGCTGGGACTCGAGACCCACGACGTGCCGACCTGCAAATGCATCCGGAGGAAGTCGGGATGATCGACGAAGTAGCCGACGTAGGCGTCGGCCAGGTTCATCAACGCCTCCCGCGGTTGGACGTGACGCGCGGTCACGTCGCGCACCAACTGCCGGAGTTCCTCGCCGCGTGCCGCGAGAATGGCGCGCAGCAGATCGTCCTTGCTCGGGAAAATCGCGTAGATCGTCCCCATGGACAACCCCGCCAGCGCCGAGATCTCCTGCACCTTCGCGGTTTCGAAACCGCGGTCGGCGAAAACTTTCTCGGCGACGTCGAAGATGTGCTGCCGGTAGAGATCGGTGCGCGCCCGGCGCGCCTCTTCGCGCGGCTGGCGTTTGGCGGGACCCTTCACGCTCCGGCTCTTAGCACCGAAAAAAACGATTGACAACTCGTATTTCCGAATGCTAATTCGCAAACCCGAATCGACCATTTTCGAGCCCCCGAGCGGCTCTGGCTCACGGAGGAGGAAGCGCGATGGAATTCGGAATCTTCTCGCAGATGCACGTGCCCCCATGGGACGACGAACATTCGCGCTTCATGCGCGAGCTGGAAGTCTCCCTCGCCGTCGAGGCCGCCGGATTCAAATACGATTGGGCGCCCGAGCATCACTTCCTGCAACACTACTCGCACCAGCCGGCGCCGGAAGTGTTCTTGAGCTGGGTGGCGGCGAAGACCGCGCGCCTCCACGTGGGCACCGCGATCACCAACATCACCGCCGCAGTCAATCACCCGGCGCGGGTCGCCGAGCGCATCGCGACGATGGACCACTTATCCGAGGGACGGGTCGAATTCGGTACCGGCCGCGGGTCGTCGTCGGCGGAATGGGGCGGCTTCGCGATCCCGAACGCGGCGGAAACCAAGCCGATGTGGCGCGAGTCGCTTGAACAAATCCCGCGCATGTGGCTCGACGAACCCTACGCGCACGAGGGCACGTACTTCCGCATGCCCGAGCGCAACGTCCTTCCCAAGCCCTACACGAAGCCCCATCCACCGATGTGGCTGGCGTGTTCGAGTCCGAACACCTTCGCCGAGTGCGGGGAGCTTGGCCTGGGCTGCTTGTGTTTCACCTTCGGCACGCCGGCGGAGATCGCCGAACACGTCCGCAACTACAAAGAAGGCATCAAGCGCTGCAAGTGCCCGGCGGGTGCGTACATCAACGACAACATCGCGGTGACCACCAACATGTTCTGCCTCGAAGACGGCGATGAAGCGCGGCACTTGTATGCCAACGCGAAGGTCGAACGGTTCACCGAATTCTTCTTCCAGTGGCTCGACTCGATCCCCCGCCCGAAGGGCTTGCCGGCGACCGGCCCGATCGGCCCGTTGCCGCAGACGACGCCGGACCAGTTGAAGGCCGGACTCGCCGTCGGTGGCCGCCAGATCGGTTCGCCTGACGAGATCATCCGCGTCATCAAGATGTACGAGGAGATCGGCGTCGATCAACTCATCTACGCGCCGCTGACCCTCACGCTTGAGCAGAAGCACGTGCTGCGCTCGATCGAAGCGTTCGGGAAGCATGTCTTGCCGAAATTTGATAAAGACCCGGTGCACAGTACGAGGCGGCAGCGCGAAGCACAGCTCAAAGCCAAGGCAGCGTGATCCGATCGATTCCGCGCATGAGTGTACCGGTCTTCGATAACGTCCTGATCGGCGGCGAATGGGTCCCCGCCGAACACGGCACGTACCAGATCACCAACCCGGCGACCGAGGAGCCCGCCGGCTTCGCGCCGGCTTGCTCCGTCGCCCAAGTGCATGCGGCGGCACGCGCCGCACGCGCGGCGTTCGAACGCGGACCGTGGCGAACGATGTCCGGTGCCGAACGGGCGGCGCTGCTGCGCGAAGCGGCCGAGCGCTTCAAACGCGAAGCCGGCGAGTTGGTCGAGCTGACCATCGCCGAGACCGGCGCACTCAAGCCGGTCGCGGTGTCGCAGCAAGTCGGCGCGGTGACCATCCGATTGGCGAAATTTGCCGATCTCGCCACTGCTCCGGTCGAGGAACCCCTGCTCCCGCGCGAGTTGAGCGGTCCCAACGCCCGCGGGCTCGCCGCCGGATTGGTCGTGCGCGAGCCGATCGGCGTCGTCGCCGGCATCACGCCGTTCAACTTCCCGATGACCAATTGCGCGGGCAAGATCGGACCGGCGCTCGCATGCGGCAACACGATCGTCATCAAGCCCGCCCCGGTCGATCCGCTCGGCGTCGTCGAGTTGTGTCGCATCGTCAATTCGGTCTTGCCGCCGGGCGTGCTCAACTTCGTGTGCGGTCCGGGGCCGGAAATCGGCGAAGCACTCACGACCGCGCCCGACGTCGACATGATTTCGTTCACCGGCAGCACGCAAGTCGGTCGCGCGATTCAACAAGGCGCGGCGCCGCGGCTGAAGCGCACCTTGATGGAACTCGGCGGCAAGTCGGCCAACATCGTGTTCGCCGACGCTGATCCGGCGAAGGCTCTCGCCGGCGTCATGCAGGTCTGGACGTTTCACAGCGGCCAGATCTGCATCGCCGGAACCCGCGCGCTGATCGAGGCGTCGATCTACGACGAGTTCACCGCGAGGCTGGCGGCCGCCGGTCGGACGCTCAAGATCGGTGACCCACACGAAGCGGGTGTGGTCGTCGGCCCGCTGGTGTCGGCCGCCCAACGCGAGCGCGTCGAACGCTACATCGCCAGGGGGATCGAAGCGGGTGCGACGCTCGCCTGCGGCGGCCAGCGGCCGGCGCATCTCCGGCGCGGCTACTATGTCGAGCCCACGCTGTTCACTCACGCGCGCAACGATATGACCATCGCGCGCGAAGAGATCTTCGGTCCGGTGATCACCGCGATTCCATTCCGCGATGAAGCCGAGGCGATCGCCATCGCCAACGACTCGGACTATGGTCTCTACGGCTATGTCTGGACCGGCGACTCGGCTCGTGGTTTGCGCGTGTCGCGCCAGATGCGCACGGGAACCATCCAGATCAACGGTGGGCCGATGAATCCCGACGCACCGTTCGGCGGCTACAAACAGAGCGGGATCGGGCGCGACGGCGGCCGCTACGCGCTGAACGCGTACAGCGAGTTGAAGTACATCGGGTATACGGCATGACGAGCGCGTGGAGACGACGTCGATGAAAGCCGCAGTATTCTACGGCGTCGATCGCCCGGTGGCGGTCGAAGAAGTCGCGATCAAGGATCCCGGCCCAGGCGAGGTGCGGATCGCGCTCAAAGCCGCGGGATTGTGTCACTCCGATCTCAGCGTGATCGATGGAACAATTCCCTACCCGACGCCGGTGGTGTTGGGGCACGAGGGTGCGGGAGTGATCGAGGCGGTGGGTGCGGGCGTGACGTCGGTGGAGGAGGGCGACACCGTCATCATTTCTACCCTCTCGCACTGCGGCCGCTGCCGAGCTTGCGAGGTGGGTCGGCCGACCGAATGCCGCAACGCGCCGAGCCCCAAGGACGCGAAGCCGTTCTCGGTCGCCGGCAAGCCGGCGTTCCAATTTGCCAACGGCTCGGTGTTCGCCGAGTACACGGTCGTGCGCGAACAAGGCGCCATTCCCATCGACGCGCGCGTGCCGTTCGATCGCGCGTGCTTGATCGGCTGCGGCATTATGACCGGCTTCGGTGCGGTGGTGAATCGCGCCAAGGTCGAAACCGGCGCGACGATGGCGGTGTTCGGTGTCGGCGGCATCGGACTCAATTGCGTGCAAGGCGGCGTGATGTCGGGCGCGTCGAAAATCATCGCCGTCGACGTGATGCCCCAAAAAATGGAATGGGCGAAGCGCTTCGGCGCAACCCACACGATCGACAGCTCGAAAGACGATCCGGTTGCGGTGATCAAGGATCTCACGCACGGCGGCGCCGACTACACGTTCGAAGCGGTCGGCAACATTTCGGTCATCAAGCAAGCACTCGAAGCCTTGGGTCCGGGCGGCGCGTTGACCATCGTTGGCGTGCCGAAACTGGGCACCAGCTTGGATTTCGTGGTCCACGCGCTCTATCAAAACAAGGCGATTCTCGGTTGTCGCTACGGCACCGCGCGCCCGCGCGTCGACTTCCCGATGTTGGCCGACCTCTATCTGAGCGGTCGGCTCAAGATCGACGAATTGATCACCGCGCACTATCCATTGCACGAATTCGATCGCGCGCTTGCCGATCTCCGCCAGGGCAATCTCGCGCGCGGCGTCTTTGATCTCACACGATGAACGTTGGGAACTGATCGAGGAGGAAACCATGGGCAAGTACGGCCATCATGTCATCGATGCGGACGGACACGGCGGCGATTTACCGAACTGGCAGGCGCGCATCCCGGCACAGTTTCAACCCAAATGGGAGCAACGTCGCGAGCGCATCAAAACCCACTTCGCCAATCTCGTCGGCGTCGGCGTCAAGAGCACCAAAGGCACCGCGAAGATCGATAGCCTCGAACGCGCCGGCATGACCGATCCCAAGTCTCGCTTGGAAGACATGGACCTCGAAGGTATCGACGAGACCATCATGTTCCCGGGCGGCGCCGGTGAAGAATGGGCCGGTCTCGATCGCGACTTCGCGATCGCCCTGTGCCGCACACTCAACGATTGCCGCGCCGAATTCACCCGCTTCAACCCGAAACGGCTCAAGTCGGTGGCCAAGCTGCCGATGATCGATCCCGAGGCGGCAGCCGCCGAGCTGCGCCGCGCGGTCACCGAGCTGGGCATGGTCGGCATGGTGACGCCGCAACATGTGCGCGACAAAAATCTCGATCATCCGAGCTTCGACGTGGTGTGGCGCGAAGCGGAGCGGCTCGGTGTCGCGGTGTGTGTGCACGGCGGCGGGCAGGCGATCGATCAAGTACCGATCGGCGTCGACCGTTTCAAGACGCGACTCGAAACGCACGCGTTCACCCATCCGGTCGGACAGATGCTCGCCGTGATGTCGTTCACCGTCGGCGGCATTCTGCATCGCTTCCCCAAGTTGCGCGTGGCGATCCTCGAGGCCAACGTCGGCTGGTTGCCGTTTTGGCTGGAGCGCCTCGATGAGCACTGGGAGCTCACGCCCGAGCAGGCCCCCAACATCGATCGCAAGCCGAGCGAATACTTCCTCTCGGGCCGTTGCTTCATCGGCTGCGATCCGGACGAGAGCACGATCCCGGCGGTGGTGAACGCGCTCGGCGAAGACGTCGTCGTGTACGCCTCCGACTACTGTCACTGGGATTGCGCGTTCCCGAACACGGTGAAGATCATCGAAGAGCGTGCCGACTTGAGCGCCACCAGCAAGGAGCACATCTTCCACGCCAACCCGGCGCGCCTCTACGGGCTCTCGTGAGACGATCAGGCGACGTCGTTCCAATCGCACCATGCCGATTGACCTGAAGGAGCTGCTCGGGCCGGCGCACACGGCATTGCTGCTGATGGAATGCCAGGAAGGCATCATCGGTAGCGGGGGCGGTGGGCGACTGAGTGCATTGTCCGACGCAGTCGCGCGGCACGGGACTATTGCGCAGATCGGCCGCCTACTGGCCGCGGCGCGGCGAGCGAAGGTACCGGTTTTCTATCTGACGATTGCGCGACGGGCCGACAACGCCGGCGCAACCGCCAATTGCCTGCTGCTGGCTTTGGGCCGTAAGGGTACGCCGCTGCTACCGGGTTCACCGCAACAGGCCGTCGTGTCCGCGCTTGCGCCGGAGGCCGGGGACTTTGTCGTGAATCGCCTCCACGGCATCACACCGTTCCACGCCGGCGAACTCGACCAACTGCTGCGCAACCTCGGTGTGAAAACGGTGGTAGCCGCCGGTGTCTCGGTCAACGTCGGCATCACCGGAATGACCATCGAGGCGTTGAACTGTGGATATCAAGTGGTGATTCCGCGCGAGGCGGTTGCTGGTACGCCCGACCAGTACGTCGACGCCGTCTTCGAGAACACGTTGCGATTGCTCGCGACCATCACGAGCGTCGACGAAGTCGTCTCAGCGTGGCAATAGCAATTGGACTGACAGCGAAGCTCCCGCTGCACATGTCGATCGCACGATTCGCCGACCGCACCGCCTACATCACGGGAGCGGGCTCCGGCCTCGGCCGCGCCACCGCGCAGCGGTTTGCGAGCGAGGGGGCGCGCGTCTTCGCCGCCGACGTGAACGAAGTCGGCATCGCGGAAACCGTCGCCGCGATTCGCCAATCCGGCGGCGTCGCCGCCGGCGGCGTGTGCGATGTTTCGCGCATGGACTCGGTGCGTACGTCGATCGCGGGCGCGGTCGAAACGTTCGGTGGAATCAGCATCCTCATCAACGCCGCCGGCGTCGGGAAGAGCGCACGATTGGAAGAGATCGACGAGGCTGAGTGGCAACGCGTGATCGGCGTGAATTTGACCGGCGTGTTTCACACCACCAAGGTCGCGATCGAGCACTTGTTGAAACAACCGGGCGGCAATATCGTCAACATCGCCTCGACCGCCGGCGTGCGCGGCCAGGCCTACAATTCGCACTACGCCGCGTCCAAGGCGGGGTTGCTGAATTTCACCAAATCCATCGCCCTCGAGTTCGTGAGCCGGGGGCTGCGCGCCAACTGTGTCTGCCCGGGCGGCGTGATGACTCCGCTGCTGCAACACTTCATCCCGCGCGACGACTTCGAGCCACCGCTGATGGCGTACTACATGCCGCCGATTCCGCACAAGTTGGGGGCGCCGGAGGATGTCGCGGCGGTGATTACCTTTCTGGCCTCCGACGAAGCCCGCATGATCAACGGCGTTGCATTGCCGGCGGATTTCGGAACGTTGGCGTGATACGATGCTGATCCTCGATGTCGTCGCCGAGCGTGCCGCCGCGCGCGGCGATCACCCGTTCATTCTGCATGCCGACCGGCGTGTGAGTTATCGCGAGTTCGACCGACTCACCAACCAAGCGGCGAACGCACTGATCGATCTCGGCATTCGCAAGGGCGATCGGGTTACGGTGGCGATGAGCAACTCGGTCGAGTACCTCGTCGCCGCGTTCGGCGTTTTGAAAGCCGGTGCGATCTACAATCCGGTCAACCCCGCGCTCGGGAGCCAGGAGCTTGGCTACATCATCAATCATGCCGGCCCGGCCGCGATCATCACCGAGCCCGGCAGTGCGAAGAACATCATCGCCCCCGAATTGCAGCGTCCGGTTGGTTGTCGGCTGGCGGCGTTCGGCGAGGTCGCCGGCGCCCTCCGATTCGACGAGTTGGTCGATT
>Ga0335069_10001030_pt1 | contig 44931 bp, 41 predicted proteins | sample Lox_Sample_11_FD_206714 | JGI IMG/M metagenome (GOLD analysis project Ga0335069, IMG submission 206714) | Soil microbial communities from Loxahatchee National Wildlife Refuge, Florida, United States - Lox_Sample_1.1 | ecosystem: Environmental > Terrestrial > Soil > Wetlands | place: USA...
CCGAGGATGAGCGGGCATCGCGAGAGCAATTCGACGCGAATCTTGTCGAGGTCGGTTCCGGTCGAGAGATCCATCACCGAATCCGCGCCGAAGCGAATCGAGGTGTAAAGCTTCTCGACTTCCTCTTCGATGAATTGATGGAAGTTCGATGCGCCGATGTTCGAGTTGACCTTGGTGCGCAGGCCCTTGCCGATGCCGATGGCGCGGAACTGGTGATGCTTGTTGTGCGGGATGACGATTTCGCCCGACGCGACGCGCTCGCGAATCAGCTCAGGCGCGAGTCCCTCATCCTCGGCGACTTCGCGCATCTGCTGCGTGATAATTCCTTTGCGTGCAGCTTCTATTTGCGTCATGACGAAACCTCTCCCGGGCGCTTCGGCGGATCGCGCCCGAATTTCTATAATCTAGTCCGTAAGCTTAGAGTTTGTGAAGAAACCAAAGGCCGTCATTCCGAACGGAGTCTGCGTAGTGAGGAATCCCGGTTCCGCGCTATTGGGTTCAAACAACGCCTTGTAAATTCGAGACTCTTCGGTGGCCGGGATTCCTCGCTTCGGCAGCCTGCGCTCGGAATGACGGAAAAGAAAACCGGCCGATTGGATTTTTTCACAAGCTCTCAGCCGCAAGTCGCTGCGCCGGTTCGATTACCTGCCGCCGGGCGTCGCATGATGTCGATCGATCGCGGGCAGTTCTTCCGCGACGCGCTCGCCTTCAATCTTCTGCGGCCGATTGCGCTCGGTGTAGGTTTTGAGCTCGGGGCGCTCGGGATTGAAAACCTCGCGCGCCTGCTCGTCGTACCACGCGAGCATCTCCTGCATATTGCCGTCGCGGCCCTTTTCGGCCAGCACGCGCGAACGATGCATCAGGACTTCCTTGGTCTCGACAAAGTCCTTGCGATCGAAGCCCCAGATTCGCGGATGCACGTACGTATCCATCCGGATCGCGTCGCAGGGGCAGGCCTCGACGCAAAGTCCGCAGTAGATGCATCGCAGTGTGTCGATCTCGTAGCGGACCGGATACTTCTCGACCTGCGGATTGGGCGATTCGCCCGCTTCGATATAGATGCACTGGGCCGGGCACGCGGTCGCGCACAAGAAGCAAGAGGTGCATCGCACCGCGCCGTCCTCGCGCAGCGTCAGGCGATGGCTCCCGCGATAGCCGTCCGAATAGACCTTGCGCTGGTCGGGATAGGCCGTGGTCGTATACCCTCGGCTCCCCTTGGCCAACCCGATCATGTGCGCCGAGTGAATCGCCAGGTTGCGCACGAAATGGCCGGTGGTAATGCCGATACCGCGCAAAACTTCCGGGATGTAAATCCATTCCCAGAAGGTCATATCTTCGCGTCTTTTCATTTTCTCAAACCGAAAGAGAAACTCTCGATGGAATCAGCAAGATTTTACCGCGCGGATGCGTTCGCGCGAATACCAGACCTGCAAAGCCAACTATACGAAGCCTTTTTCCGTACAGTCAAGGCGCACCCGGGATGGCACGAGACTGAACTCCCGCCTGTTCCGCTGAGCGCAATTTAGCGTATAGGGCATCATAACGATATTCGCGAAACTGCCGCTCAGGAGGAGCATCCATGACCACACGACGTGAGATGATGAAGGCAATCCTCGCCGGTTCGACCGCATTCGCGGCCGCGTCGGTTTTCGCATCCGCTCAATCTGAACTCGCAATTGCGGCTGAATCGGGAGGCGACAAGGGCGTGACGGTCACTCCGGTCTTCGAGCATGCGCTCGCCGATTTCCCCGGTCATAAGGCTGTTGTCGTAAAGGTCGATTACGCACCCGGCACGGCATCGTCTGCCCATCATCATCCCGGATCGGTGTTCGGCTACGTGCTCGACGGCGAGATCGAGAGCGCCAACGGCTCCGACGCTCCCGTGACCTACAAGCGCGGGCAGATGTGGTACGAGATGCCCGCCAGCGTCCATCGCGTATCGCGCAACGCGAGCGCGTCGAAACCGGCCAGCCTGCTCGCGTTTCTAATCGTGCCGGACGGCCAGGCCCCGACCACGTTCGAACGGACGTAACACCGCCAGCATCTCTCGATTTTTTGGGCACAACCCCTTTCGTCATCCTGAGCGAAGCGAGACTCTTTGCGAGCGAAGTCCCTTCGACTTGCGCTCAGGACAGGCTCCGGATAAACGCGAAGCGATGATCTCTCCCTCATGAACGGACAACCTGCTCCTGCCGTGCGCGTTGAAGCTGCGCCCATCATGACCCCCGCCGAGGCGGGCCATACGGTATTCGCCAGCTTCCTCGGATGGGCGCTGGACGCGTTCGACTTTTTCGTCCTCGTATTCGTAGTTCCGGCGATCGCCAGAGATTTCAATCGGTCGGTAGCGGATATCGCGTTCACGATTTTCGCAACGCTCGCGATGCGCCCGGTCGGCGCTCTGCTTTTCGGATTGCTGGCTGATCGATACGGACGCCGCGGCCCGTTGATGGCGGATGTCATCCTGTATTCGGTGTTCGAGGTCGCCAGCGGTCTCGCGCCAACCTATACGTGGTTTCTCATCCTGCGCGCGCTCTACGGAATCGGGATGGGCGGCGAATGGGGAGTAGGCGCATCGCTCGCGATGGAAGCGGTGCCCGCCAGATGGCGCGGGTTCTTCTCGGGTCTCCTGCAGGAAGGCTATGCGGTCGGATATCTGCTCGCTGCGGGCGCATACTTCTTCGTGTTCCCGCATTTTGGATGGCGCGCGATGTTTTTTCTGGGCGGCGCGCCCGCGCTTCTGACCCTTTACATCCGCGCGAAAGTCCCGGAATCGGGCGCATGGGAACGCACGCGTCCGGATCGGGCCGCGATCTTTGAAGCGATCCGCGAAAACTGGCGCCTGTTCGCGTATCTCGCCGTGATGATGACGGTGATGAATTTCGTTTCGCACGGCACCCAGGACATGTATCCGACATATCTCGAAAAGCAGCGCGGGCTGACTCCGCAAACCGTCGCGATGATTGCGATTATCTACAACGTCGGCGCGCTCACGGGCGGGATGGTGTTCGGCTATTTCTCGGATCGAATCGGACGGCGATACGCGATGGCCGCCGCGCTGTTATTGGGGCTTGCCGTAGTGCCCGCATGGATTTTGCCGCGCTCTCTTGTGCTGCTGACAGCGGGCGCTTTCATGATGCAGTTTATGGTGCAGGGCGCATGGGGCGTGATTCCGGCGCATCTTGCGGAACTGTCGCCTCCCGAGGCACGCGGACTCTTCTCGGGCCTCGCCTATCAGACCGGCGTGCTATGCGCCTCCTACGCAGCGTTCCTGCAAGCGCTAATCGCGCAGCGGGCATCATACGGCGTCGCGCTTGCGACGGTTGCGACGACGGTCCTGCTGGTGGGCGCGGTTGTGGTGCTCATCGGTCGCGAGCGTATGGGCGCGAGCCTGCACGCCGGTTGATTTCGCTTCCGCAGAATCATCGGAAAGCCAGCCTGTTGCCCGTTTTCGCCAGGGTTTTCTTCCGACGCGCGTCTTGCTAAACGATCGGTATCTTGGAGGCGCCGCCGGATGAAATTTGGATTATTCTATGAACTATCCGTGCCACGGCCATGGACGCGGGAGTCCGAAAAAACCGTCTATGACCGTGCAATAGAGCAGGTGAAACTTGCCGACGAGCTCGGCTTCAACTCGGTATTCGCTGTCGAACATCACTTCCTCGAGGAATACTCGCACTGCCCCGCGCCGGAGCTGTTCCTGACCGCATGCGCGATGGTAACGAAGAAGATTCGCGTCGGTCACGGAATCATCATCTGCGTTCCCGAATTCAATCATCCCATCAAGATCGCCGAACGCACCGCCGTGCTCGATATTCTCTCCGGCGGACGGCTCGAAGTCGGGACCGGACGCTCCGCGACGTGGACCGAGCTCGGAGGATTTCGCTCGAACCCCGACGAGACCAAAAAGACCTGGGACGAATTCGTGCGATGCCTGCCAAAGATGTGGACGCAGGAGCGCTATTCGTACCAGGGGCGGTCGTGGTCGATGCCGCAGCGGACGATCGTGCCCAAACCGTATCAGAAGCCGCATCCTCCGATGTGGGTCGCGGTCACCAGTCCCGGCACCGAGATCGACGCGGCAGAGCGCGGGATGGGCGCGCTCGGGCTCACCTTCGGAGGTTTCAAGGAACAGGAAGTGAAGGTGAAGAACTATCGCAAGATCATCGCGAACTGCGAGCCGGTCGGCGAGGTCGTCAACGACAAGGTCACGACCGTCAACTTCCTCTATTGCAATGAAGACGAAGCGACGGGCGTGAAAGTCGGCGGGCGTATGACGGGAACCTTCAACTATCTAGCCGCGCAACTTCTCGCGGCGCGCGAGGCGTTCCCGTCCAAGTCGTATCCCTCGCTCGGGCTCCTGCCCTCGCTGCGTCGCGAGGCCGCCGGCCCCGGCGATGAATCGGGCGCCCCGGAAGGCATCTGCATCGGCAGCCCGGCTCGTATCGTCAAGCAACTTAAGAGTTGGGAATCGGTGGGCGTCGATCAGGTCAATTTCCTGCTCAACGCGCTCGAAACGATTCCGCAGGAACAGGTGCTGGCGAGCCTGCGTCTGTTCGCAAAGGAAGTTATGCCTCACTTTCAGAAGAGCAGCGATGCCGCAGCGGCGGCCGCGGGAGGTCGCTGATGCCTCCGCGTCTGGGAAATCTTGACCTTGCGGCGTTCTCCAGGTTCGCCGCGACAATGAAGGGCTACAAGAGCGATTCGCTCGTGCTCAAGGGAGCGCTGATTCTCGAAGCGCATATGGAGCTCGACGACGATCCGGCGGATGCGTTAATCCCAAAGACGATGCATCCATCGATTCCCGCGTACGCGATCTTCAACGTCACGCATTATCCCGAAAGCCCGTGGGGCGCTTTCACGATCGGTGAGATACGCATCGCGGGCCGGACGGGCGTGCGTCCGCGCGGATTTGTATTGCGAAGCTACGTCGATAACGATAACGCGGCTCGCGAGCTTGGCGCGCGGTGGGGTTATCCCGTCGCGCATGGCGACGTAAGCCTGCGCCAGTTTCACGATCGCATTTCGGGCCGCATCCGCGTGGCCGGCAAGACCGTGCTGGAAATTGAAGAGATCGATCGCGAATCGATCTCCGGCAACGACATCCAGTACATCGCGAGCATGCATCTGGCGCGCAACAAGGAAGACGACAAGCTGGTGCTCGTGCAGATCGATCCTGAGTTCACCTTCAGCAAGGCGGAACGCGGCAAGCCGCGCGTCGTCGCGCTGGATAACGACGCGTTCGGCGCCGGCAGTCATATGAAGGTGATGAATCCGATCGGAGCGACCTTCGCGACCGCCGACGTAACGCTGCCGAAGATTCGCTATATCTGCAATCCCGAGCTTCCTGCCATGCAGGGTACGACGAAGGTCGCCGCATAGACGAAGCCGCAATCGCGCAATCGCAACGAAGGCCGCGATCCCGATGGACGCGGCCTTCGCTTTTGATTACATCAAACCCATCGTGGCCGATCCCTGGCATTTCGAAAAAATCGCGCTCTCGACCGGAGTCACCCTGCAGGTCGCGCGCGCCGGAAGCGGCCCTCTGCTCGTGATGCTGCACGGTTTTCCCGAATGCTGGTACTCGTGGCGGCATCAGATTCGCGCGCTGGCGCCGCGCTTCGAGTGCGTGGCGCCCGACCTGCGAGGATACGGGCAGAGCGATGCGCCGCGCGGCGTTGCAAATTACTCGATCGACAAGCTGGTCGGCGATGTCGCCGCGTTGATCGAGGCTTGTGGACGCTCGCGCGCAACGATTATCGCGCATGATTGGGGCGGCGCGATCGCATGGGCGACAGCGATGATGCGTCCCGAAATCGTCGAACGCCTGGTCGTGATGAACTGTCCGCATCTGGCGCGATTCCAGACCCATCTGCGCCGCGATTGGCGGCAGATGCTGCGCAGTTGGTACATCCTGTTCTTCCAGATTCCGTGGCTGCCGGAGCAGTTATTGAAGACGGGCGACTTTGCCGCTCTCGATCGTGCGTTGCGCGGCAGCGCCGTGCAGAAGGCTGCGTTCAGCGACGCCGACCTCGCGGTTTTTCGCGATACGCTCCGAAATCCATATTCGATTACTGCCGCGATCAACTACTATCGGGCTCTCGTGCGTCAGAATTTCCTCACCTCGACGGCGCAGAATCCATGGCTCAAGCGCAGGATTTCGGCGCCCACGATGGTCATATGGGGCGAGCAGGATGTGGCGCTGCGCAAGGAACTGACGTTCGGGATGGAGCCGCTTTTCGAGAGCCATTTCGAGATTCATTACGTCCCGGATTCCGGCCATTGGGTGCAGCAGGAAAAGCCCGAGGTCGTCAATTCCTGTCTGGAAACCTTCCTCGCACCGCTGCTTGTCTCCCCGAATCGCTAAATGGGCAGACAGGATGCCTGTTTACTCCGCTAATATCACACTGTAGATTTTTTTCTGGACAGCCTGTGACGCGCATCCTTTCACGCCGAGCCCGCAGATCCTCCGCCGGGACTCTCGTCTAAGTGAGCGGCTCCGGGCACATCGAACAAGGAGGCAGTAAATGCCCAGCAAGTTGTATGTAGGCAATCTTGCCTATGCAGTCACGCAAGAGGATCTGGCGGAATATTTCGCGCAGGCCGGTCAGGTTCAGAAGGCCACGGTCGTAACGGATAAGTTTTCCGGCCAGTCCCGCGGCTTCGGCTTCGTCGAAATGGCCGACCAGGAATCAGCGCAACGCGCGATCGATTCGCTCAACGAGACGGATTTGAAGGGCCGTCGCTTGAAGATCGATATGGCGCGTGAGACCGCTCCGCGCACGGGCGGCGGTGGCGGCGGCGATTTCCGCCGTGGCGGCGGACGCGGCGGTGACGACCGTCGCGGAGAGAGCCGCGCGCGCCGCTACTAAGCGCAACTGCGAACAAAATGAAAACGCGGCCGGTTCGGGATCGGCCGCGTTTTCTATTTTTCGACAGGAGTCTTGATTTAGTTCGCCAACGTCGATACCAAAGATAGTTCCTATCGATTCGCACTGCTCCCCGGTAGCTCAGTCGGTAGAGCGGACGGCTGTTAACCGTCAAGTCGCTGGTTCGAATCCGGCCCGGGGAGCCATCAAAAAAAAACCAACCTAGATTCGAGCCATTCCCCGTTTTCAGTTCGGCCGGCGCGGTCCCGGTAAGAATACCGCCGCTTGCGGCGCCGTAGCGCCGAAATGACTTATAGCGCACGCTCTGCTAAAAGAGGCATTGTTTGGGGGGCTAATTTTGAGGCGGCCAGAGCGCCGCTTCTCGACGCACGTTGGGAGGAGCTTCGATGAAGTGTCACAGAATTTTGCTCGCGGTAGTGACGGTGCTTGGAATGGCGATGGTGCTGGTTCGATCTGCGCAGGCGATAGAGGTCGATTTACTCACGCACTACTACGACGTTGCGACTTCAACTAGCCCGTCCGCGTCGGGCTACGGCGGAAACGGATCGTCGGGTGGGGTCGGCGATGGCCTGGTGCGTATCGTCAACAGCGAAAATGCACGCAATTTGGCTCCCGGGGGTCTAAACCAGCGCGGGACGATATGCGCCATGATTTTCGTCTTCGACGACATCGAAGAGATGCAGGCGTGCTGCGGATGTCCGGTAACACCAGACGGTCTGCGCACCATGTCGGTGATCAACAATCTAACCAAGAACTTCGGCGTAAACCGGGGAAATATGAACGCCGGGGTTATCGACATAGTGGCAGTATACCCCAACCTGTTTTTGCCCAAACCTGCCCCGCTTCCACCGCAGATCGGGACGTTGGGAAGCTCGGGATATGCTTGCGACCCGACGACTCAATACGGCCCCACAATCGGTGTATCTCAGGGAAATACCGATTTTGCTCCCGGCTTACGAGCGTGGATGACGGATACCGAAGGCAATGCCCCCGTCCCCGCCGTCTCGAAAAACCTGATCGAGGGAACGTCGGTCAGCGAGTTCCGCCCAGCGATCTTCGACTTCGGCACGCCGAACTCCCACGGCGCAGATTTGACAAACTTTTGTTTTTTCCTGGTCACCAATGGCTCGGGCACCGGAGCGTGCAGCTGCGGTTCGGGCGACGACTTCTCGCAAGCACACCAACCGACGCCTGCGGGAACCCAGCGTCAATAAGCCGACACGATTCGCGAATGGAACGCCGACCGGAGCGCGATTCTGGTCGGCGTTTTTGTTCTTGGCTGGCAGTTATTTTCTTCAAAATCCGCCTCCAGGGAAACTCGATTCGCTCCCGATTTGCCTCACAATAATCAACCGTCAGTTGGCCGGTTCGAATGCGTCTTGGAGAGCAGGTCTTGACCTCTCGTTAGCAACCCTCAAATCGTTTGGAAAGTGACTCCTACGGCGACACTGTATCGATTCGCATCCGTCATTTCGGAAGCATAACCTGCGACTTCGAGCCTCCGAGATGCGAATTTGTCGTGAATTTGGATTCAATTCATGAGCATCCGTTCACCATCGGGTTTGTGGCACGTTGGTTGCTGCCTCGCGCCCGATCAGCCCGTCAATCTGGAGGAACCCACGGTGAACACAGTGGGCGTTTGGCGTCGCCTCGCCGCGGCGCTCGCAGTCGTATTGTTGTTGTCGGTCGCTCCAGCCGCTCTCGCCCAGGTCAAACCGGGCGATTTCATCACCAAGGACAACGCGAGCAAGGTTAAGGATCTGGTATCTCCGGGAGTGTACTACAAGGTCGCCCACGGGATGAGCATGAACATCATACCCACTGGCCGGATCGATTGGCCACCGCCCTACAAGGAGGCGACCGAGAAGTATTCGGCGCAGTGCCGTCTCTCTCCCGATCACCGAACCTTGGAGGGTTATGTGGCCGGGCAGCCATTTCCGATGATCGATTCCAATGATCCCTACGTCGCGGAGAAGATCATGTGGAACAACTGTTATCGGCCGGAGCTGGGCGACGACTACGATCTGCGAGCCTACGATGCAAAGCTGGTTTACGAAAATGACCCGCGGGTCATCACCTATTATCTCGAGGGGCATTACGCGGGGTATAACCTGACTGGCCGAACCGAAGTCGAGCCACTGCCGACCGACCCTGATTTCAAGACGACCGGACGGCTTTGGCTGTTCGGGATGTACCCAATCCTGGCGCCGGCGACTTCGCGAGGAAGTGGAATAATTCGCTACCGATATGCCGATCCCGCACGCGCAGACGATTCCTGGGACTGGACTCCGGGAACACGGAGAGTGCGGCGACTGGACGAAACCATATTGAGCGACGCAGCGGGTGTGACCACCTGGGACCCGGACACTTACGGGGGGTTCGGGGCGAAAAACGAGGAATACGACTATCGTTTTCTCGGCGAAAAAAACCTGCTTGGATGCCTCCACGCCAAATTTCCGCTCACTGAGTGCAAGACTGACGGCGACGCGAGTGCTTGCCCTGAGGACTGGGAAATAAGGCATATGTACGTTGTCGAGGCCACACTCAGACATGGATGGGTGGCAAACGCGGATCTGCACGGCAAGTACATCGTTTACGAAGATTCCGAGGAGTGGTGGTCTCCTTACATTGACTTGTACGACCATCAGGGAGTGCTTTGGTACGTCCACATCTGGTGGAATACCTACCGCGATCGTCCCAATCCCAATTCTCGCATTGCGATCTATCCTTTCAAGCGCGCCTTTTCCTACGCGCACGGCTCAACAGACGTTCAATCGGGGCTCGCCGGTATGGCCTATCTGCCTCCGCTCGAAGGTGCGGAAACAGAATCCTGGTATATCAACATGGGAGCAGTCGACAGGCAGTTCTTTACGGTTCAGGCGATGCAGAAGGTGGCGCCTTAATGCGGTGCTGGAACGCTGTTTGTCCGGCCCACTCCGCGTGCGAGCTGTGGCGGCGAGTCTCCGGAACAGCAGGCGGCTGTCCGCCGGACATTCCAGCGAAACCTTTGAAATCGCGCGTTCATCGACTTCCAACCGTCAAGTCGATGGTTTGAATCCGGCTCGGAGAACCGGGACACTCGCTTCCAGACACTGTTTCGCATCACGCGCACACTTTGTGATATCACGATTGCGTGGAGACGAAGCCAACAGTGCGCCGTTCGGCGATCGGATCAAGCCCGATCCGATTCGGGTCTTTTGCGATTTTCCTCTTTCTCTTCGTTCTTGGCGGGTGCGGTAGTCCAAGGCGTCCCAACGCGACGCCCGCGCCTCCGAACAGCTCACCGCCGCCTACGGTGACGTCGACAAGCCCGGCGACAGGCGCGAGCGGAGTGGCGCTCAATTCATCGGTGACGGCGACGTTCTCGACGGCGATGGATCCGTCGACCGTCACGAGCGCCAGCTTCGAGGTGAAGAGCGCGTCGGGTCCTGTCAGCGGCACTGTGACGTACGATGCGAACACGCAAACTGCCACGTTCGTGCCGTCGACAAACTTGGCCCCAAACACCGGCTATGAGGGAGAAATAACGACCGGGGCGGCCTCCTCGGGCGGGACGCCTTTGGCCTCCAATTACAAGTGGACGTTTATCGCCGGTCCGATCCAGGTTCTGTTCTCGTTCAATGGGACCAACGGCGCAGATCCCAAAGGATCGCTGACGCTTGACGGAGGGACGCTCTGGGGGCGAACTGCGTATGGCGGTCCGGGATGGGAATCCAAGGATGCCAGCCAGTGCCCTGCGCAATCGACTGATCCCACAAAATGCCCCGGCGGCGGCGAGATTTTCAGCGTTCCCGCGCCAGGTATTGGAAATGGGGGTGGTTACATTAACATCCCCTTTTTCTCACCCTTTCCCGGTGGCGCCGGCGGATACCAGCCTCATCACGACTCGATGACATTGCTCGGTAGCACACTCTATGGTGCGGCGCTCTTCTCCGGAGACATCAGTTTGAACGGGGGCGGGAATGGCTCCCTGTTCTCGTTCAATTCCACCGCCAGCCTGTTGATCGCCTCCGAGCAGTACCAAGTGATTCATGCGTTCACCGGACCGCCTGACGGCGCAAACGAGCATAGCTGCCCCGCGGTCGCGTCCGATAATCAGACGCTGTATGGAATCACTGCCGCAGGAGGCACGAATTCGAGCGGCGTATGCGGCAGCAGCGGATGCGGGATCATCTACGCATACAATACCTCGGGCGGCGCGGCGCCGTTTTGCCCCCCTTCGCTCATCGCCGGTCCGTACTGCGTGCTTTATTCTTTTCAGAGCAGCGCGGTGACGCCGCCCGCGTTGTGCTCGGCAGCAAGCGGATGCACGGGCGCGGTATCGCACGGACGTCCACTAGTCATGAACGTAGGAACGTTGCAAAATCCGATCGACGTTCTGTTCGGCATCACGCGCCAGGGCGGACTCGTGACCGACAGCAACAACAAGGGCAACGGCGTCGTCTATGCGTTCGTTCCCTCGACCGGCCAATATTTCACGCTTCACGCATTCGCGGGCCAGAATCAGTCGTCGCCGCAGGACAGCGACGGCGCATGGACCGACCATGGAAATCTCGTGCTCGCATCGTTTACTCCGGCCTCGGGCGGACAACCTGCGACAGCGGTGATGTACGGAATGACGACAAATGGCGGCAACGGCTCGCAACCTGCGAATCCGGTAGCGGGACCGGGCGTGATCTTCTCGATCATCGTGAATATCGCAACTACGCCGACCGTAGCGCCGTCGGTTGCGAGCTACGGTATAGCGCATACGTTCGGCGGGACGGCGACCGATCTCATCACCAATCAGACCGTGCCCGACGGATACAATCCCTACGGATCGCTGCTTTATCTGAATGGTTCGCTATACGGGATGACGCGCAACGGCGGTCTTAACGGCGGCGGCGCAATATTTCGGCTGATGCTGCCGAATTTCGACGAGGTTCCCGTCAATCCTTACGCTTTACTGACGTCATTCGACACGCAATCGAACAACCTGAGTTCGTGCGACACGACGAAGCCAACGCCGTCGACATGCGATTTCAACGGCAGCGCGCCGATCGACAATCTCATCGCCAGCACCGACGGCTCGACGCTGTACGGGATGACGCAGTCGGGCGGTGCGAACGATCCATCAAACACGCAAACCGTGGTTTCATTCGGCACGGTGTTCTCGATTGCGGCGAACCCCTGAGCGTCCACGGCGGGAAAAAAACCGCCCGCGCATCGCTCAATTGGGCGCAAAGCTGTCTGATACGGCTTGCTCTCTAACGTTTTAGCTGACTACGTTATGCAAACGTCGTAGGATGTCGGGCGGCGCGATTGCGGGAAGCGATGCGATGGGACAATCGATCGAGGGGCGGTCAGACATAGCGGCGCGGGCGGTGGTGGTGCAGCCGGAATCCTCGCAGGCAGCTGCGATTCTTGGAGCGCTGTCGAAAGCGGGTTTCCGATGTGAGCATTTCGTCGATGTCGCCGGCGCGTTCGCTGCTCTCCAAAAATCGGGCGCCGATATTATGGTCGTCGACCTCGCCCGTTTGTCGATCGATCCCGCCATCATCCTTGAAAAGCTGCACGCCCGCTCGCCGCAAGCGGAACTGATTGTCACTGCGCCGACGCCGCTTGCGAGCCGCGCGATCGCGGCAATGCGTGCGGGCGCGCTCGATTACGTAACGACCCCGGTCAACGCCGACGAACTCACGGCCATCGCACGACGCGTGTCGGCGCGGATCGCGCGAAGCCGCGAAACCCTGCTCTTATCCGGACGGCTAGAATTCGCGAATTACGCGTCCACCTTCGTTGTGGAAAGCGTCGCAAGCCGCGATCTCGTCGCGATGGTCAAGCGCGCCGCCGCCTCGGAGTCTCCGGTGCTCATCCAAAGTGAGCCTGGATGTGAAAAAGAGATGGTGGCGCGAAAGCTTCACCATTGGAGCGGGCGTTCGGATGGCCCTTTTGTCAAGCTCGGCCTCAGAGCGATCGCCTCGCAATCCGGCGTGAGCGACTTTATCGCGGAGCATTTTGAGCGAGCCGCAGGCGGCACGATCTATATCGACGACCTCGCCGACGCTTCCGCTGAGGCGCAGATCGCGTTAACCACGCTGCTCGAAGACGCGGATGCGCATCGGCGAGATATCTCCGGAGCGCGGGCGGCGGCGCGTATCGTCGCGTCGCTTACCTCCGATCGGAGCCGCGACGTAGCCGCGAGTATTCGATCGGATCTCTTCCTGGCGCTGAACGTCATCCCGATTCGGATGGCGCCGCTTCGCGAGCGCGCGCAGGACATCATAGCGACGGCGCGAAGGCTGCTTGCGATACACGCGCTGCGGTTCGGACGCGTCTTCACGATCTCCGCGGACGGCGAACAGGCGCTCCTTGCGTATCAGTGGCCCGGCAACGAGCGTGAGTTATCCAAGGTGATGGAGCGTGCGTTCGCAATGAGCCGGGGCGACAATATCGACTCAGTAGCGCTCGGCGTCACTATCTCGCGACCTTCCGTCGAGAGCGCTCGCGCGACCGAAGGACCCGGTGTCGTCGAACCGATGAACAGATCCGGCGAAGCGGCCGGGGAGGCTCGATCGAGTTCAGCTGCAGCGACAAGCGCGGCATCGGAGGAACCGCGTCCGACAATCGGCGAGTTCAACGCGCCGCAAGGAACTTTACAGGAATGGCTCGATCGGGCGGCGACGGTGCGCATCAACGCCGCACTGGCCCAGGCGGACGGCGATCGCAGTCGGGCGGCCACATTACTCTCGATCGACCGAACGACCCTGACACGGCTGATGCGCCGACTTGGTATCGGATGAAACGCCCCGGGTCGACGCTCCCGCAGAAGCGCCGGGCCCGGGACGGGTGAGGCGTAGTTGCGAGCAGTCCGAAACGCCTTAATTTGTGGAGATTAAAGAGCGCCGCGCCGCCACAACGACCCAACCGCAATTAGAGGCTTATCGTTCGGATGACCTGGATCATCGCCGGACCGACGATCACGGCGATCATGGCGGGCAGAACAAACATGACCAGCGGGAAAAGAATCTTGACCGACGCCTTCTGAGCCATCTCCTCCGCCTTAAGGCGTCTTCGCGTCCGCAAGGCGTCCGAACTCGCCAGCAGTGCGGGCGCGACTTGCGCTCCGAGCTGTTCGCTTTGAATCAGCGTAGCGGCCAGCGGACGTATGTCCTCTACGGCGGTCCGTTCGGCGAGCGATCGGAGCGCCTGCCCCAGCGATGCACCGGCGGAAATCTCCGAGGAGACCAATGCCAGTTCGGTTCCGATCTCCTGGCCTTGTCGTTCTGCCTGCGTGCCCACCACCTTGATAGCTTCATAGAGCCCCAAACCCGCCTCAACGCACACAATGAGTAGATCGAGAACGTCTGAAAGCTGTTTGGCGATCGCGTTTTGGCGTCGTCTGGCGCGACTTCCCACGTAGTAGCTGGGGATAAAAAGGCCCAGCGAAGCTCCTGCTCCTCCGAAAATTACCCCGTTTCCGACGTTCTCGGTAAAGGCAGTTCCCGCCAGAAATCCAACGGCGCCCAGTGCGATCCCGCTAAGCACACGTATCACCTGGTACGTGTGCGCCGAGCTGGATTTGAGAAATCCCGCTTGTGCGAGCGTGGCAGACAGCTTCTCGCCCTTCGGCGTATCGAGATCCGGAGGCGGAATTCGCTTCTGTGCCCATCGGAACACCTGTTCCATCAGGTCATCCGAAGCTTCGTCCTCGGCTACGCCCTGGGTAATTCGCATTTTGACCGCGATATCGGCGAAGCGCTCGTCGATGGCGCGTCGATCACCGTACAGCGCCATATAGATGGCCACGGCTCCGGCTCCGATGATGCAGAAGAACACCAATGCGATTACGAGAGGATCCATGTTCAGTAATCCACCCGCAGAAGGCGTCTGATCGTAATCAAGGCCATGAGATCGAGACCAACGGCCACTTTGAGAATCTTCTGCCCGGTCGGATCATAAAAGAGAGCATCGGTATATCCGGGCTGGATCAGAGAGAATGCGCCCAACACCAGCGCGGGAAGCAACCCGACGACAAGACCACCCATGCGCGACTGGGCCGTCAGAGCCTTAACCTGCAGCCGCAGACGCTGGCGGGTGCGAATGATCTCTGCGAGCCGTCCGACGATGCTGGCAAGGCTGCTCCCCACCTCGGTTTGGACTTTTACGGCTACCACAAACAGTCTCAGGTCGTCTTCGGGAACGCGCTGAAGCATATCTTCCAGCGCGCGCCCGAGGGGAAGACCGATACGAGTCTGCTCGAGGACGGTGCGAAATTCGGTTCCGAGGGGATCCGCGAACTCCCCGACCAGAACCTGCAGCGCACGGGCAAGCGAATGCCCCGCCTCGAGAGAGCTCTTGATCAGGTCCAACGCGAACGGCAGCTGGTTATTGAAGGCTTTCATACGCCGTTTGCGTTTGAACCTGATAAACACGATCGGCATCGCCGCGAGCACCAGCGCCGACAATAGGGCGAAAGTCTGATCTCCCCAGATCGTTTGTCCCAGTACCCATCCGGCGCCGAACAAAAGCACTATGATCAAAAGAGCGTCGAGGACCCGCGAATAGATACCCGCCTGCCACATGCTCTGCTCAAGCTTGCGAACCGGGTTGAATTTCAGCAGCAGCGACAGCAGCGGGGTGGCCTGGGGAGCGCGCTTGCGGGTGATGTTGACGTCGAACTCGTCGGCCGGACGAATCATGCGCCGCGTGATGTATTGGCGCTGCTCGATTTCCGTGCCTCGCTCGCTGAGCAGAACCAGCACACCCGCGAAAACGACGGCGAAGATTGCGCCGGCGAGTAAAATGTCCATCGAAGCGCTCAGCCCGCGTTGCGGAACAGCTTCTGGTCGAGACGAAAGCCGCCGGCCTCAAGTTGCGCGTTGTAGTGAGAGCGAATTCCGGTGCTGACGAACTGGCCAAGAACCTTGCCCGCCGGGCTGATACCCAGGCGCTTGAATTCGAACAGGTCCTGCATCATCACCATCTCGCCCTCCATCCCGGTCACTTCCGAAATCTTGAGCACCTTGCGGGTTCCGTCCGACAGGCGTCCGACGTGAACCACCATGTTGATGGCCGAGGCGATTTGCTGACGCATCGCACGCTGCGGGATTGCGATGCCCGACAGCATCATCATCATTTCAAGGCGCCCTATGGATTCACGGGGGTTGTTGGCGTGGATGGTTGCGATCGAACCGTCATGACCGGTCGACATCGCCTGAAGCATATCGAAAACTTCGGCGCCGCGGACCTCGCCGACGATTATTCTGTCGGGGCGCATTCGCAATGCGTTGCGAACGAGGTCGCGCTGCGTAACTTCGCCCTTGCCTTCGATATTCGACGGGCGGGTTTCCAGACGAACCACATGCGGCTGCTGCAACGACAATTCAGCCGAGTCTTCGATCGTCACTATGCGCTCGTCGGTCGGGACAAATGCCGACAGACAGTTGAGCATGGTAGTTTTGCCCGAACCCGTTCCGCCGCATACCAGAACGTTCAGCCGCGCGCGCACGATAACCCGCAAAAACTCCACCATCTCCGCGGTCACCGTATCCTTCGCAACGAGGTCATCGATCGAGTAGCGACGCTTGCCGAAACGCCGGATCGAAAGCGCCGGCCCGTCGAGCGCAAGCGGCGGAATGATCGCGTTGATACGAGAGCCGTCGGGCAGACGCGCATCCACCATCGGCGACGATTCGTCAACTCGTCTTCCCACCTGCGACACGATACGGTCGATGACCAGCATCAGGTGCTGATCATCCTGAAATTGAACGTCAGTGAGCTGCAGTTTGCCGAATTTTTCGACGAAAACCTGATGAGCGCCGTTGACCAGGATATCGGTTATCTGGTCGTCCCACAGCAGCGGCTCCAGCGGTCCGAGGCCCAACAGTTCGTTCTTGATTTCCTCGACAAGGCTGGTGCGATCGGTGTCGGTTAAGAGCCGGCCTTCCTCGGTAAGAATATCATTAATGGCCTGGGTGACTTTTTGCGACGCGAGTCCGGCTTCCAGAGTTTCAAGGCGCGCCACATCGAGCGTTTCAAACAATCGATTGTGAACCGCCAGTTTCAGCTGCTGAAGACCTTCCGCCTGCGCATCGCGCGGCTTGGCGATTTTTCCACCAAGCGCCCGTTGGAACGGAGGTTGCGGCGCAGCCGTTCCGGTGGTTTGTGAAATTCTGTCGGCTAGCTTCATGCCGGCCTCATTTTCAGCCGAGACGCTTCGAGAAGCCGCGAGACCAGGGACTTTTCGCGTCCCTCGTTTTCGGCGATACCCTCAATCCTGCGCGCGATTTCTTCCACCGCCCGGGTCACGGCCGCATGGGGCGCGATCTGCCACACATCCTGGGCGGAAAGCTGCGCCCGCTCCAGAACCTTTTCCTCGAGAGGAACTTTTGCGTAAATCGGCTGAGCAAGCGTATGGGCAAGCTGTTCTTCGCTAATCGGATGGCTCGCCACGAATTTGCTCAACACGAACTTGGGCTCCAGACCGTTAAGCCCCAGCCGTGAAACCAGGTCGACGAATCGCCACGCGCACCGCGCCGATCCGATCGACTGGTCAAGAACGTAAATCAGATGATCCGAGCGCTCCCAGGCCGCGACTTTGGTCGCATCCACGTGGGTTCCGCAATCGATAATCACGTAGTCAAAAAGCTGGCGCATCAGTTCGACGATTGCGCCGACCACGACTTCGCTGATCATTTCGCTGTCTTCGATCCGCTTGGGCGCCGCCAGCAGATAAATCCCCGAGGGATGCTTGGCGAGCGCGCCCTCGAGCTGGAGCGAATCGATTTTCCGCTCCGTTTCCGCCAGCGTCATGATGGTCTTGTCCGGGTCGGCGTTGAGAAAAATCGAGAGCGCCCCTGCCTGCAGGTCGAGATCGACAGTTGCGACGCGTTTATTGAGCGTGTAGCGCATCGCGAGCGCGAGGTTTCCCGCCAGGGTGGTTACCCCTGTCCCACCGATCAAACTGGTAAGTGAAACAACGGTTGCGCCCTCGCCGCGTTGCTCACGTCGGCGCGATTCGCTGATTTTGAGCAGCGCCCGGGTTGCATCGCCGGGATCGATGGGCAGAAACAGCATCTCGTCTGCGCCGGCGCGCAGCACGCGTTTCATCAGGCCCGGCGATCGCTCCTGCAGAAGAGCAAACAGCACCGGTCGCGGCGAAAGCTCAGTTGCACGCTGTAGATAGGTGAGCGCCTCGTCCTCGTTGCCGTTGAACGCCACCATCACGACATCGGGAGGACCATCGGGGTTGGAAGCGGCGACGTTGCGCAGGACGATTCCTGGAGCGGCTTCGCCGATCTCAAGCGGCGGATCGCCAAGCGAGGCGAGCGACGCCTTGACTTCGCTGCGATGGGCCTCTTGGGCGACCAGAAGAACCCTCAGCGTTCCTTTTTTACCGTCGCGTGTCGACTGCATAACCGTCCCAGCTTAGCTCCGCTCCCCCGCTGAGCAAATCCCCACTTAGAACCTTGGCCTGCCCGCATCGGGCGGAGTCAGAGGCTCGGTTTTAATCTCCTCAGAAGTAATAGGTCCACGGTTCGTGCTTGTGTAGACCTGAGCACCCTGAGGCAGCGGACGCACGATTTGGGGCGTGACGCTCATTACCAGATCGTTTTCGGTATCCTGCCATGCGGTGTTGCGAAAAAGTCCCGCGATGTAGGGAATATCGCCAAGGTAAGGCACCTTCTGAATCGTCTCCTGTCTTTTGCGCAGTATCAGTCCCGCGATTATCAGCGTCTGGTTGTCTTTCAACCGCACCAGCGTCTCGGCACGGCGCGTGACGAAAGCGGGGATGGTGAATCCGAACATCTGCACGCCATTTGTGGGATCGGGCTGCGAAACTTCGGGACTAACCAGCAACTCGATGTCGTTCAGTCCGATCACAGTGGGAAGGAAAAGCACCTTGGTGCCGTATTCCTTGAAGACGATCGAGGTATTCAGAGCCTGGGCAATAACGATCGGAATTTCGCCGCCGGACAGGAATTTTGCCGTCTGCCCCGAGCCGGCCAGCAGACGCGGTTCCGAAAGTACCTTGGCGAGGTTGTGGTTCTCCAGGTATTGGAAGAACGATTGGGTATCGACGTTCGAGTTACCGGCCGCCAATCCGTACGTGATGTTCTGAGACAACAACATCGGAATCGTCGCGCCGGGCGGCGGCAGCGTGGCGCCGACGTTAAGCTGCTGCAAGGTACCCGAAACGGGATTGTATACTTGAATGGAGGTTTGCGGACTGTATGGCGTCGCGACCGCTCCGGGCAATCCGACCAGCGATATTCCGAGGTGGGTAAGGGCAATTGACAGGTTCGTTCCCTGGTTTTCGATCGCTCCGCGGTCCAGCTCGGCGACAATGCAGTTGAGCAGCACTTGCTGCTTTCCGCCGGTCTCGACTCGTATCTGACGTTCTTCGTATTGCCCCTTGCCCAACCAGACTGCCAGGGTGGTAAATCCCGGTTTGTGGGCGATCAGATTCAACTGGTAGGGGTTGATGACCTGAACGTCCGCGATTGTCGAATCCGCAACCGAGACTCGCCTCATGCGCTGGGGGAAATCAAAGATGCGCGAGGTCCCATACAGCAGCGAGACGGCGTCGTCGGGCAGAAAATGCGCGCCACCGGAAGTCATGACGCCTTCCGTCGAATAGCCCGCGCCCGAGCCTGTGACCATCGGATCCGTGCGGTATTGTCCTCCCTGGCCCTGCGCAGCCTGTGATGCGGCCTGGTTCATCGGAGGAGGAGCCGATTTCATCCGATCGTCCCACATACCCGCGCCGGCCGGCGCGGCGTAAGAAAGTTCACCAGGCCTGGAAGCGGTCGATCCCGCAGGAGGAGTCGCCGGAATACTGGAGGCCGTGGACGCCACCTTGATTGTTTCCGATCCCTTCGCTGCTGTTGGAGGAGCCGATGCGTCACTAACGCGCGAAGTCGGCCCGGCCGCAACGACGCCCGCGCCCGCGTCCAAAGGTTTGGACCCGTCGGCGATCGCCGCAGGCGCGGCCCCCGGCTTCAACGGATTATTCCAGTCGCGAAGGGCCTTGACGGTTACGGAGTAGTTGACGGTTTCACCATCGGTCAACTTGACGGTGATATTCCAGCGTCCGGTTTCAGCTCCGACCAGTACTATTTTTCCCGGCTGAGTGTCGTTAATGATCAGCGCGTGAGGGTTTTCTATTACGATCGCAGTCGGTTTGCTGGACGGATCGAGATTTTCGATTATCTGCGTTTCGCCGGCGTTCATGCTGATCGCAGCGTTGCGCACCGTTGGCGTTTCCGCCGCGTGTAACGCGCCGGCAGCCATGCTCAGCACCACTACAAACCATGGAATCCATCGTTGCTTTTTCATCTCGCCACCGCTCCCCCCGCATCTGCGTGGCCTGCGGACGACTGCTCGTCGTCGTCCGGCACTTCGATGGTTTTTGGCGTGGGCCTTGAATTTTCTGATTCCGAAGCCTTTACAATCGGCGACTCTCCGCCGACGAATCCTGCTGAATTACCCGGCGCGGCGCCTTCGGCTTTCGACACCGCATTGGAATCCTTTGCGCCTGCGCTATCGGGCTTGGCGACTTTTACGGCCTCTTCCGAAACAACAGTGGTGCGAGGAACTTCCGATTTGCTCTTCGCATCTAAAGCCGATTCGGTCCTGGCGTCCGCGGAGGGGATCGTAACTTCGGCGACCCGACCCGCATCGGGAGGAGCAGTCGGTACGCTGATGGCCCCGGTGGCGGGACGCGCCGTGTCCTCGGAGGCCGGTGAATTCAGAGACGGAGCAGCGGGCGGGACCGGCGGCGACGCGGGCGGATTCGCGGGCCCGGAAGTCGCGCCTGCAGACCCGCTGTCGGGGTTGTTCTTTAATGCTTTGAACGAGTCGTCAATTGCGGAGACGCTCTCTCCGTTACGTTTGCGGGGCGACGCTTCGTCAGCCATCGCCTCGCTTACGAACGTGACGGATTCTGAAGTTTTTCCGTCACGCATGATTTCGATATCAAACTGGCGCATAGGGCGCGGCGCCGGCGCGGAATGAGTCTGTGCGGGCATAACCGGCGGCGGCTCCACTTCAGAGTATGAGTGAAGCAGCTGGTCCACATCGGAGCCGGTGGTAAGAACTATCTTGTTGTCGGTGTAGTTGCGCATCGCGAGTCTGAGCGTACCTTCACGACTCGCCAGCGCCACGCGCTCGGCCTCTTGTGGAGTCACGAGCAACGTAACGACCTTGACCGATTCCGGCTCGTCTCTCTTTTTTTCGACTTCCTGGGCGATTGCAAGAACTTCGACGTTCTGCAGAACGATTTTGGAAAACGGCTTGCCGCCGCCCGCCGCCTGGAGCGAAACGAGCACGTCAACGTGAGTATGGGGAAGGACGAAGCCTGCTATATCGCTGACCTCGTCGACCGGAACAGAGACTGCGCGCATCCCCGGCGGAATGAGCAGGGGCAAAACGCCGGCGGTCTTCTGTCCAAGAAAAAGTTTCGAGGCGACGATCGGCTCATTGGTGACGAACTGGCTTTTGACAAAAGCGCCGACCACCTGGCCGGGATTGGTAAAGGAGCCCTCCGGTATGGCGTCGGCAGACCATCTGACGATCTTAACCTGCCCCGCGTCTATCTTACTTCCGAGGGGAATATCGGTTGCGGCGACTACGATATGCGTAGTCTTCGCCATCGCCTCCTGAACGGCGGCGTCCCGCTTCTTGAGCGAGCTGTAAACCACCATCGAGGCCAGCAACGCCGCCAACGCCGCAAGCGCAATGAAGACAGTCGGCCGTCTCATCGCAATCCCCCCCTTTTGAGCCTAGCCATCGGTCCGTACCTGCGCGCGATTTTGTATGCGGCGCGCGCTCCGCTAGTGAATTTGTGAGGTTAAAACGCCTCCAACCTGACCCACTATAAGCTGGATCAAGGAACCAGCGTTGTCATAAAAGGCGATCAGAACTGCGATTATTGTCGCAGTTATCATCGCGTACTCAGTCATCGTTTGAGCGCGCGAATAGCGCAAAGAATCGCGATTCGAGCTTTTCATTTCTTCGGGCAAGCGAAACGCGGCGCCTGGTGAGGCGCCTTTTGGCGCCTCACCAAGGGCAACATTCAGATCTGGCTGTCTACTGAGCTGACCAGAGACGTAATGGTCTGCCCCATCGTCTGATAGCCGACGAAGACAACCACGGCGACCGCTGCGAGAATCAGCGCATACTCCGTCATTGTCTGCCCCGACGTCAGCGGGCGCAAAACCATCCTCTGAATCCAACGTTTCATTCGCCTCCTCCTGTCCAAATCTCCCCCGATTTGGCCCCAGATTAGCGAACCTCCAGGTCGCGTTCTTGAACACCCGAGTTGTCGAAAAGAGTTGACCGAAACTCAAGGGGTTAACTCCCGCCACAGCGCATCGGGACGAAGCTTCGGGTCGTCCGTACAGGGAATGCGTCGGACTCTCGTAACTCAACTCGGCCCGGCGGCTTTGTGAATCAAGACCCGACATATTAACGGAAATCGGCCGGCGGCTAAGGGCTTCGGTCCTTTCGCCACCGGCCTTTTTTACCATGACAACCGCGAGAGTTAGATCTGGTTGTCGATCGAACTGATGAGCGAAGTGATCTTCTGACCCATCGTTTGGTAGCCGACGAACACGACGATCGCGACTGCCGAGAGTATGAGTGCATACTCCGTCATCGTCTGGCCTCGGCTCCACTCGCGAAGTCTCACATAGTACCTTGTCAGCATTTCCCGTGTCCTCCTTTTGGACAGTTGTTCTGGGCCCGTTTCCGGCCCTGTAATCCTGGTATCAGGCCCCCTAATTCAAAACAAAGGGCAAAACTAACCTCCACGCCGTATATTCAGCGCGCTTTCCGGTCACCAGGTTGTTCGGGAAAAGCCCCCCAAATCAGGCCCGCTAATTTACGGGCACCCGCACCACCCATCAAGGCCGCGATCAACGCATGCGACCTGCTTCCTTGAACCCCCTGAGCAGCGATGTCTCGATAATCCGGAAACATCGATGCAATGTCCGATTCCGCGACGTATCCAGAGCAGGTCCTGTGCCAAAATGGTACTCAAGAAAACAGGCCCTTTTCCAAACGCGTAATTTTCGCTACGGACCCGCCTGCAACTGACGGTTGCACGGAAGCAACAAAATTCCCTTGAAATAACCGACAAGAAGTTGATTCAGCGCCTGATACCTTGTGAGCCGTATCTCGCCGACCTACAGAAGGTAGTGTCGATTGCACATTGAGTTAGGCGGAGGCAATGGCTCCATAAGAACCATATCGTGCAGTCTCCTCTTCATCAGGGTTCGCGCAACTCGATCATATCGCCGACCGAGGTGCCGCTGCGAACTGCGGCGCTGGCCTCGAGTTCGAGGGCGCGCTTCGCCCGCCATACAAGCGATGACAGACGCCAGGGCTTCAGGCTGTGATTTATTCTTAAAACGCGATTGTCCTTGTCCAGAAAGACAATATCGATGGGAAATCGCATGAAAAACATGTGCATCCACATCATCGGAAGAAACGATTCGTTCTCGAACAGCATCCCTGTGCCCGGTTCGAGCCGATCGCGCCCGAGCAGTCCTCTGCCTTGCTCCGCAATCCCGCGCACCTGCTCCAGGCTCTCGCATAGCCACGTATTTCGGGTCTGATTAAACGCGCCAAGCTTCATCTCTGATTGGTCCCGCCTCGAATACGGGTGCTGTCTAAACAAACGTTCCCATACTAAAATTTCTACGCTCTAATGGGATATCTACCTGTATTCCTGGACGTAACGCGACGGCCGGTGTTGGTCGTCGGTGGAGGCCCGATAGCCGAACGCAAGGTTCTTGCGCTGCTCGATGCTGAGGCGGACGTAACGCTCGTCAGCCCGAGCCTAACCGATACGCTGTCGCAGCTTGCCGCCGGCGGTCGCATTCACCATCTGCGACGCAGATGCGTCGTTGGCGACGTCGATGGATATGCGCTTGTGTATGCGTGCGCGGGCGATCGTGCGCTCGACCAGCAGCTCGCGACCGGTGCGCGGGCCCTTGGTATTCCGATCAACATCGCCGACGATCCCGAACTTTGTACGTTCATAGCTCCGTCGGTGGTTCGTCGCGGCGATCTCCAGATAGCCGTCTCGACATCAGGCGCCGGCCCCGCCCTCGCGCGGCGCTTGCGCGAGCAGTTGGAGCGGGAATTCGGCGAAGAATACGCATCGGCACTGGAATTAATGCGCGCCGCGCGTGTATGGCTCAAGGAACGCGAGCGTGACGGGGCGGTGCGTGCGCGCAAGCTTGAAAGACTCGCGCGCTCGAATTTGATATTGACAATCTCGCGCGGCGATATTGAAGCCGCCAACGAAATCGTTATTGATGCTGTAGGCGTGGATATTGAATCGATTTGTCCCGGCTTCGCGGCCCGCCTGCTCGGATTGCAGAGCGCGCAAATTCCCGGCTGAAGTTTCCCGATGGATCTCCTGTTCCTGATACCAGCGCTGGTCGCCTACGCAGCGTCCTCAGCGGGATTTATTTTCGACCGTGCTACCGGGCGCTATCAGTTCGGCGGCTACGCAACCGCGGCGATGGCGATCGGCGCGGTCCTGCAGGCTTTCAACCTCGCCGCGCGGGGCATCCAGGCCGGAAATATCCCGGTCGGCGATCTCGCGCAATCGGTCGCCTTCCTGTCGTGGATAACGGCGCTCGCCGGAATCGTCCTGATGACGCGATTTCGGATGATCGTTATCGGCGCATTCGTCGGGCCCGCGGTTTTGTTCGCCACGCTGATGTCGTGGCTTGCGACGGGCGAAGCGCGCATCGTGCTGCCGCAAAGCCTGCAGAGCGTATGGCTGCCGATTCACGTTACGCTCGCGCTTGCCGGCTACGCGATGTTCGTGCTGGCCGCAGCGGTGAGTTTCGTTTACCTTGCGCGCGAATCCAAGCTGAAAAGCAAGCGATCGATCGGACCGCCGGACGTGGACGCGCCGAGTCTCGAAAAGCTCGATCGCATCAACTATCGCCTGCTGGGCTGGGGTTTCCTGATGCTCAGTCTCGCGATCTTAAGCGGCGCCATCTGGGCCGACGCGCAGTGGGGACGTTTCTGGTCGTGGGAGCCCAAGGAATCGTGGTCGCTGGTCATATGGATTCTCTATGCGGGCCTGCTTGAGTCGCGTCTGACGGTGGGATGGCGCGGCAGACGGGCGGCGACGCTTACTATCGTCGTTTTTACCGTATTGATTGGCTCGTTCATCGGAGTGAGCTTTGTCTTTCCCGGCAAGCATGGAGGCAACTTCGGTTAGGCGATGGAGCACACGCTTTTCATCCTGGGCGTAAACCATCGCACGACGCCGGTCGCCATTCGCGAACGGCTTGCCTATGCCGACAGCGATATCCCCGCCGCTCTCAAGCGGCTTCAAGAGACCGTCCCGTCGCTGGGGGAGGCCGCGCTGCTGTCGACATGTAATCGTGTCGAGATTTTGGGAATCACCGAAGACGCTGAGGCCGCCGGTCGGGAAGTCGCGCGCTTTGCGGCTCAGGATCGCGGCGTGGACCTGCAATCGATACGCGAGTCGCTTTACCACATGAACGGGCGCGAGGCCGCGCGCCATCTGTTTCGCGTCGCAGCAAGCCTCGATTCGATGGTGCTCGGCGAGCCGCAGATTCTCGGACAGGTGAAGCTGGCGTACTCGCGCGCGTCCGAAGCCGGCAGCGTCGGGTTGGTCCTTCATCGCGCTTTTCACAAGGCGTTTCAGGTCGCGAAACGGGTGCGTCGCGCTACGCTTATCGGACATGGCGCCGTCTCGATGAGTTCGGTCGCGGTGAGCCTCGCAAAGCAGATCTTCGATACGCTCGCGGACAAAACTGCGATGCTTCTCGGAGCGGGGGAGATGGCGGAACTAACGGCGCGCCAGCTCAAGAATCTCGGAATCGAATCGCTGCTGATAAGCTCGCGAACTTTCGATCGCGCGGTCGCGCTCGCGCGCAGGCTCGACGGCACCGCGGTTCCATTCGACGCTTACAAACCGTATCTGAAGATCGCGGATATCGTCATCGGATCGCTGAGCATCGAGAAGCCCGTGCTGATGCGCGAGGATGTCGAAGCTGTCCTGCGCGAGCGGCGTTACAAGCCGATGTTCCTGATCGATTTGGGCGTGCCGCGCAATTTCGACGAACAGGTCAATCAACTCGACAACGTCTATCTCTACGACGTTGACGACCTCGACGCGGTCGCACAGAAAACCCGCAGCGATCGCGAGCGCGAAGCGGAGAAAGCCGAAAGCATCGTCGAGGAGGAAGTCGACGCATTCCAGCGATGGCTCTCCGAACTCGATCTTGTGCCGACCATCAAAGATATCCGGTTCACCATGGACCGTATCCGCGATTCCGAGTTGGAACGGCATCGCGCGTGGATGCGCTCGCTGCCGGCCGAGGAGCGCGAGCGAATCGAGGCGCTTACGCGCGGCCTGGTGAACAAGCTGATGCATCGCGTGCTGCTGGGACTGCGCGATCACAGCCTCGGCGCTCCGCAGAACCACTACACCGCCGAAATCGCGCGACGCCTGCTCGGAGAGGTTGAATTGGACGGCGAAGAAGACGAGGCTGACTCGGTCGAAACTGCCGACGATTCCGACGACGGCGTATAGGACGCCGCTGCTGGTACAATATTTGACGATGACCGCCACACTGAGAATTGGTTCGCGTCCGAGTCCGCTTGCGCTCGCGCAAACGGAAATGGTTCGCGCGATGATCGCGAATCTTGTCCCGGGGTTGGGCTCGGAGATCGTGCCGGTGCGAACCAGCGGAGATAAGATTACGAGCGCTTCTCTGGCGGCGATCGGCGGCAAGGGACTCTTCATCAAGGAACTTGAGCAGGCGCTTTCCGCGCGCACAATCGATATTGCGGTTCATTCGATGAAGGATTTGCCGGCGGTGCTCGACAGCGAGTACCGCATCGTCACGATCCCCGAGCGCGAAGACCCTCGCGACGTTGTAATAACGCGCGACGGCCGCTCGCTTCGCGATCTTGGCGCGGGCGCGCGGCTGGGAACATCGTCGGCGCGGCGCCGTTTTCTGGCGATGAGGCAAAATCGCGGCCTTGAGATATCTCCTCTGCGCGGCAACGTCGACACCCGCCTGCAAAAAGTCAACGGCGGAGATCTCGACGCGACAATCCTCGCGATGGCGGGGCTGAAGCGCCTGGGGCGCGACGGCGCGGTCAAGCTCTCGCCGCTCGACGAACGCGAATTCATACCCGCAGCGGCTCAGGGCGCGCTTGCCATCGAAACGCTAGCCGAGACCCCGGTCGCGGGATCGGCGGAAATCGAAACGGCGTTGCGCTCTCTGGACTTTTATCCAAGTCGCGCTGAAACCGACGCCGAGCGGTCGTTCCTTGCAGGTATCGGAGCTTCGTGCGCAACGGCGGTGGGAGCCAAGGCGACACTGCATGGCGAGATGCTCGAACTGCGCGCGATCGTTTTCAGTCCTGACGGCGCACGCGAACTTTTTTTCGAAATGAGTTGTGCAGTTTCCCCCGAGGCCGAGGACGCCGCGTCGCGCCTCGGTTCTGCGCTCGCCGCCGAGATGCTGGCGCGCGGCGCGCGGGAGATTCTTGGCGATGGATGACGGTGGCGGCGCCGTTTACCTGGTTGGAGCAGGTCCGGGAGCCGTCGATCTCATAACAGTGCGCGGAACGGAAATGCTGCGCCGCGCCGAAGTCGTCGTGTACGACAGCCTCGTCAATCCCGGCTTGCTGCGGCTCGCGCCCAACGATGCTGAACTGATCCATGTCGGCAAACGCGCCGGCGATGTCGACGTAATCCCGCAAAGCGACTTGAACGCACTTCTGATCGAGCGGGCACGAAGCGGCAAGCGCGTCGTCCGGCTCAAAGGCGGCGACCCGTTCATCTTCGGACGCGGCGGAGAAGAAGCCGCAGCGTTAGCCGCCGCCGGCGTGCGATTCGAGATCGTCCCCGGCGTCACGTCGGCGATTGCAGCGCCGGCTTTCGCCGGAATCCCGCTGACGCATCGCGATTACGGATCATTTGTCGCATTCATCACCGGTCATGAGGATACGAACAAGGGTGCAGATGCTTCCGTCCCGTGGGAGGAGCTTGCTCGCGCCGCCAGGGATCGCGGCACCCTCGTGCTGATGATGGCGACCGCGCAACTCGCGAATATCGTGAAGCGTCTCGTCTCAGCAGGTTTATCTGAAGATACTCCGGCGGTTGCCGTTCAGTGGGGAACGCTGGCATCGCAGAAGAGCGTGAGCGCTACGCTGGCAACGCTCGTCCAAACCGCCGAACAGGCGAAGCTCGGCGCACCTGCGGTAGTAGTCGTCGGGCGATGCGCGAAGCTTCGCGAATCCCTGGCGTGGGCTGAATCGATGCCTTTGTTCGGCAGGCGAATGGTCGTGACGCGAGCCAGCGAGAAAATCTCGATTCTCGGCGATGCGCTAAGACTGCGCGGCGCCGAAGTGATCGAGTTTCCCACGATCGAGATGATAGAGCCCACGAGCTGGACTGTCCTCGATGAAGGGATCGCACGGCTCGACTCTTTCAACTGGATCATCCTTACCAGCGCGACCGGTGTCGATCGATTCATCGCCCGCCTCGCTCAACTTGGGAAGGATGTCCGCGCGCTGGCGCATGCGAAGATCGCTGCGATCGGACCCGCAACCGCGGCGCGCCTGCGCGAATTCGCGCTCTGCGTTGACCTGATGCCGTCCGAGTATCGCGCAGAAATGATCGTCGAGAGCATCGGACTCGATAAAATTAAAGGCGCTCGCTTTCTGATCCCGCGCGCCGAGGTCGCCCGCGAGGCGATGCCGGAGATGCTGCGCGCGGCAGGCGCTTCGGAGGTAATCGTCGCGCCGTCGTATCGCACCGTCATGCCGTCGGGCGCAGCCGTCGAGCGCATGCGCGAGATGATAACGTCAGCGCCCATCGATCTGGTCGCATTCACGAGTTCGAGCACCGCGTCGAACTACGTCGAGATGGTCGGCGCTCCGCATCCGGGCGCGAAAGCTGCCGTGATCGGACCGATTACAGGAGCGACCGCGCGACGCCTGGGCTTCGACGTTGTCGCGAGCCCCAAGGAGTACACTGTTCCCGCGCTGGCTCAGGCAATCTCGGATTACTTCAGCAGCGCACGCTGAGTCGCGAGGCTTCTTCCAACCCGCTACGGATATATAATTCAGACGGTCTCAGGTTCGCCCAGGAAGAATCGATATGGCTTTTCCCATCAATCGCCCGCGCAGACTACGACGCAACGACACGATTCGCAGGATGGTTCGCGAGACCCGGCTCTCGCCCGACAATCTCGTCCAGCCATATTTCGTCTGCCCGGGACGCGGCGTGAACAAACCGATCTCGTCGATGCCGGGCGTCGCGCAGATGTCGGTCGACAACGTCGTCGCTGCCGCGCGCGACGCGTTCGGAGCAGGGGTTCCCGCCACGATTCTTTTCGGTCTTCCCGAACGCAAGGACGCCGTCGGAAGCGAGGCGTGGGCGGATGACGGCGCGGTCCAACGCGCGATTCGGGAGATCAAAGAACGCGTGCCCGGGATGTGTGTAGTGACCGACGTTTGCATGTGCGAGTACACCGATCACGGCCATTGCGGCGCGATCAAAGGCGGCGACGTCGACAACGACGCGACGCTCGAGCTGCTTGTTCGCGAGGCGCTTTCCCACGCCCGCGCCGGCGCCGACATCGTTGCGCCGTCGGACATGATGGACGGCAGGGTCGGCGCGATTCGAACCGCGCTCGATCGCGACGGATTTTCCAACATCGCGATCATGGCCTACTCCGCAAAATACGCATCCGCGTTTTACGGTCCGTTTCGCGAGGCTGCGGAATCCGCGCCGCAGTTCGGCGATCGCCGCTCGTATCAGATGGATCCTCCCAACGGCGACGAGGCGATGCGCGAGGTCGCTCTCGACCTGGAAGAAGGCGCGGACATCGTGATGGTCAAGCCTGCGCTCGCCTACCTCGATCTGATCTGGCGCGTGAAGAATGAATTCCAGGTCCCTGTCGCCGCCTACAATGTCTCGGGCGAGTACTCGATGATTCGTGCGGCGGGCCGCAACGGATGGCTCGACGAGGAGCGCGCCACGATGGAAATGCTGATCGCGATGCGGCGCGCAGGCGCCGACATGATTCTCACTTACTTCGCGACCGAGGTTGCGCGCCGCCTAAGTCGCTAGTCGCTTGCGCGCGCTCGCACGATTTTCAGATTCGCCTCGTAGTAAGCGCGCATCGAGGCAAGCGCGCGCCGCTGATGATATTCGAGCTCGTCCGGGGGATAGCGATGCTCCGGGCCCAGCACACACGCGACGCGCGCATGACACGAGGGCGCGCAGTCGGGTTCGTGCTCGACGCGATGCACCAGGCATCGCGAAATATTCCATCCCGAATCAACCCGAACGGCGGACGCCGGGCACGCGCCGACGCAGCTTCGCGCCTCGCATCGCGGACACGGATCGAAGCCGACCGCGTCGCCCGGCTCGTCGATTTCGCGATCGATCAGGAGCGCGGCGCGAAACGCGAACCACGGACCGTATATCGGATTCACCATCACGCCGACGATGCTGGGGCCGCATAGCCCGGCTACCTTGCCCAGCTCCATAAAGTTCAGCGTCGCGCTTCCATTCATGAATGGATAGACGGCCCTCGCGACGACGCCCTCGCGCGCGAGCGCAGGAGCGATTTCGTTTTCGACAACCTCGCGCGTGAAGTCGTCGAGCGGATGCTCGCGTTGAATCCACTCGGGATGTCGATCGACGTGAGCTTTGAACGCGTTCCAGAAGGCGCCGCCGCCGTTGGCGATCACGATTATCGATCTGGCGTCGCTCGCGGTAGCAGCCGCGCGGCTCGCGGGCTTTACGTTGCCGTCATAGCGAGCGACCGGAATGGCAGCGATAAGATTCAACCCGCGCGGCGACGCGGCATGACGAACGATTTCGACGATGCGGTGCACTCTAACAATGTTATATCGATTCACACGGCGCGTTGAGAGACGCCCTTTGCTCGGAGAGTCGCTGCTCTGCGATAATTCCGGCATCTAGCGATGGCTGAGATAATCCACATCCGCGAAATCATCGAGCAGCGCGAGATCGCACGGAGCCGCGCCCGCGACCGTCAATCGCTCGCGCAAGCCGTCGAGATTCTCAAGGCAAACTTGCGCGCCGTCGCGGATGAAATCGCAATAGCGCCCGCGGCCTCGCAAACTGAATTGCTGACGCGCGCCGAACATCTGATCGCACTGATTCGCTACGGCATTTCGATGATGGGCGAATCCACCTCATCGCCGGACGGCGACCAACCCACCTTCTCGGCACGGCGCGGCTGATGAGCGACGACTTGAGCCTCAGAATCGTCGGTATCGAGCCCGGACCCGAGACGGTCAACGCTCAATACATGACGATTCACACGACGCGCGGACCGATCCCGATGATCCTGCATGCGGCGGCGGAGCCGGGGCGCGCGGCGTTATGCGTAAGCGGCGCGATCGGCGGCTTCGACGGACCCGCGAATCTTTACGTGCGGCTGGGCGAAACGATGCCTGCGCGCGGAATCGGCGTCGCGCGTATCAATTATCGGCATCCCAATGACTTCGCCGAATGCGTGCTCGACACTCTCGCCGGACTGTCGTTTCTGAAAGGCTATCGCTATCCGCGCGCCGCGATAATCGGTCATTCGTTCGGTGGCGCAGTCGCAATCAATGCGGGAACGCTGGGTCCGACGGCTACATCTGTTATCGCGATCTCAAGTCAGCTCGGAGGCGCGCACGTCGTCGCTGATCTCACGCCGAAGCCGTTACTGCTGATTCACGGAACCGCCGATACCATCCTGTCGCATCAGAGTTCCGATATGCTGTTCGAGCGTGCCGGAGAGCCGAAAACGCTGAAGCTCTTCGCGGGCGCAGGGCATTCTCTGAAAGAAGTCGGCGACGAACTCGCCGCGATGGTCGTCGACTGGCTCGTCGCAAACATCTGAAAGGAGCGTCCTACGTGGCGAACGAATCAAACGTCGTCCAATCTCCGCAGCAACTTCTCGCTCTCTTCCAGGGCTTCATGGGCAGCGCCGCAACTCGTGCTGCACTTGATTTGGAAGTCTTCACGCATATTTCGCACGGCGCGGATACCGCCGAGAAACTCGCCGCGCCGAAAAACGTTTCTCCGCGCGCGATGCGCATCCTGTGCGACGCGCTGGTCGCGTTCGGCGTGCTCGGGAAATCAGAAGGCCGCTACACTCTGCCAGCGCCCACGCAGATGCTGCTCGTCAAAGGATCGCCGGCATACATCGGCGCGATGGCGCGTCTCATGGTCAACCCGATGATTTGGAACGAGGCCGGGCGTCTAACCGACGTGGTGCGCGCAGGCCATTCGCTGGTCGGTGCGAGCGCCGAAGCGGCGAATAATCCGTTCTGGGAGGAGTTTTCGCGCAACTCGCGTCAGATGGCCACGATGGCGGGACCGTCGGTGGCAGATGTCGCCGCCGCGATGTTTCCATCGGGCGTGGAGCCGAGGAAAATTCTCGATATCGCCGCAGGCTCGGGCATGTATGGATTCAGCGCGCTCAAGAGGTTTCCGAATGCGAAGTTGATTTCCGTCGATTGGCCGAACGTGCTCGATTTGGCGAAGCCGACCGCCGCGCACATGGGACTCCAGGATCGCGTCGAGTTTCGTCCCGGCGATATCTTCAACGTCGATTTGGGCAGTGGCTACGATCTCGTGCTTGCCGTGAACATCTACCACCACTTTTCGATCGAAAAGTGCATCGAGTTAAGCAAGCGTCTGTGCGCGGCTACCGCGCCGGGCGGCGCGATCGTGCTGGTCGATGCGATCCCCGACGAAGCCCGCGCTGAAAATCGTTTCGCGCTTGCGTTCGCGCTCACGATGCTCATCTGGACCCACGAGGGTGACACCTATACGCTTTCGCAATACGAAAAGATGCTGACCGCGGGCGGATATCACGGCATCGAATTGAAAACGGTGCCGGGCCCCGCGCCCATGCAGGCAATCGTCGCGCACAAGTAGCTTTTCGGATGACGCGCGAGCGTTGTTGCCGGAAAATTCGAATCGGTTGTGAAATAGAAATGAAGATCAAAGCCGCTGTTGTCGGAGCGACAGGTATTGCAGGCCAGAAGGTGCTGGCCGCCCTCGACAACCATCCAGATTTTGAAATAGCCGCGCTGGCCGCCTCGGAACGGTCGGCGGGAAAAACTTACAAGGAAGCGATCACGGATGCGTCGAGCGGAATCCGGCGATGGTACGTTGCGGGAAGCGAACCGCCGGCCGAGGCGCTGGCGCTCGAGGTTCAGGACGCAAAGTCGCTGAGCCTCGACGGAATCGGCGTTGTATTCGCGGCGGTTGAATCCGAAGCCGCGCGCGAGCTCGAACCCATCTTCGCCAAGCATCTGCCGACCATCTCGACCGCGCGGCCGCATCGGATGGACGCCGACGTCCCGCTGATGGTCCCGGGCGTGAATATGGAGCACGCTGCGATTATCCCCGAACAGCGCCGGCGTCGCGGATGGAAGGGCTATATCGCTGCGACGCCGAACTGCACCGCGATTGGGCTCGCGATAACGCTCAAGGCCCTCGATATCAAATTCGGCGTCGATTCGCTGGTTGTCACCACGATGCAGGGGATTTCGGGTGCCGGGCGCGATCTGCCGGCGCTCGACATTCTGGAGAACATCATTCCCTACATCGGACGCGAAGAAGAACGCGTCCGGATAGAAACACCAAAGATTCTAGGACGACTCGGCGAAGGCGCGATAACAGACGCCGCAATTCGAATCAGCGCGACCTGCACACGTTCGGCCGTGCTCGAAGCGCATACCGAATCAGTCGCAGTTTCGCTCAAGCGCACCGCGAGCGAGGCGGAAGTGATCGCGGCGTTCGAAGAGTTCGGGCGCGATTTCACAAAGATGAATCTGCATAACTCGCCCCGCCGTATGATCACCTATCATCGCGATCCTACCCGTCCGCAGCCGAGGCTGGATCGCGATCTTGAGCGCGGAATGACGACATCCGTTGGTCGACTTCGTCCCGACGAGGTGATGCCGAACGGATGGAAGTACATGCTGGTCAGTCATAACAGCGAGATGGGCGCGGGACGCGGCGCCGTGCTGCTGGCCGAGTACCTGCGTCACGCTGGATATATCCGCTGACCAACTTCTCGCGCGGGGCATGCGATGACCAAAGCCGAACTCATCGATACGGTTGCCAAAGCGACGCGATTGCCGCGCAAGTCGGCTGAGACTGCGATCGAAGTCACGTTCGAGCAAATCGCCCGCTCGATTCGCAAGGACAAGCGGTTCTGGATGCCGGGGTTCGGCACTTTTACGGTCCGACGTCGGTGCGCGCGCAAGGGTTTCAATCCGAGGACCAATTCTGCGATGACGATCCCGGCGGCGCGCACCGTGGGATTTCGTCCGGGACCGGAGCTGAAGAAAGGCATCTGAGACTCGCCCGGGGCTGCCGGACGACGAACGCGGGTTGGATAATCGCCCATCGGCAATTATGCTTGCGCGTAGCGAGGTTGCCTATCGATGAGTGATCGCCCGGCTTTCGATCCGGTTCGCTTCAAGCAGGTTCAGCGCGAATCCTGGAGCGCCGCCGCTCCCGCTTGGGAGAAATGGTGGTCGATGTTCGACGCCGGCGGCCAACCGATAGCCGATCGCCTTGTCAATCTGGCCCGCGTCGGCGAAGGAAGCCGCGTCCTCGATATCGCAACAGGCCCGGGCGAGCCTGCGGTGACTGCGGCGCGAGCGGTTGGGCCGTCGGGACGCGTACTGGCAACCGATCACTCTCCTGAAATGATTGCTGCCGCGATGCGTCGCGCCGCCGCACTCGGGCTCAAGAATGTCGAATACCGCGTCGTCGATGCGGAAGCGCTCGATGTAGGTGAAACGGGTTTCGATGCGGTCCTGTGCCGATGGGGGCTGATGTTTGTCGCCGATCTCGAAGCGACGGTTGCGGGAATCGCGAAGATGCTGCGCAAGGGTGGATGGTTCGCGACTTCCGTCTGGGCGACGGCGGACAAGGTCCCGATGATAAGCCTCGCCTCGGAAGATGTACGAAAGGTGGCGAACGTTCCCCCGCCTCCGCCGGGCACACCCAATCCGCTGGCGCTTGCGGATTCAAGTGTCCTGAGCAACGCTCTGACCAGGGCAGGTTTTCACGATATCGAGATCGAACGGGAAATAGTGCATTTCGAATTCGATTCCCCCGAAGCCTTCCTCGAATGTCGCCGCGACATGTCGGTCACGTTTCGCACGATGCTGAATGCGTTGCCTGCCGACAAACAAAAGCAGGTCTGCGATCTGGTCCTGCAGGGGGCGCGCCGTTACGCGGATTCATCGGGGCATGTCATCACGCCCAACGAGGCGATAATCTTCGCCGCGCATATCTGAACCTGGAGAAATCAGATGAAGCCGGTTCCCTATGTCGAGCGCTTGAACAATTACTATCGGAGCCAGGGATTTCCGCCTTACGCGTGGACGATCAATGAGACCGCGCCACTGACTCTTCTTCGAAAACCCCTGAGCGAATGCCGGGTGGCGATGCTCACGTCGGGAGGCGTATCACGAAAAGACACTGCGCCCTTCAATCCGCAGGCGCGCAACGATCTCCGGCTCGACGTCGTTGCGGCGAACACCGACGCCGGATTTTTCGAAATCCACGACGACTACTACGACCATCGCGACGCCGAGCGCGATATCAACTGTATCTTCCCGATCGACAGGCTTCGCGAGCTGGCGGACTCGGGCGCGATCGGTTCCGTCGCTCCCCATCATTACAGCGGCTTCATGGGCAGGATTTATGTCCGCAGCAAGGTAACCGACGAAGCCGCGCCCGCTCTCGCCAAACGCCTCAAGGATGAGAAAGTCGATGTGTTCGTGCTGGTCCCTGCCTGACCCCTCGATCACCAGACCGTTGGTCTGGTCGCCCGCGTTATCGAGGAGAGCGGGATTCCGACCGTCGTCGTATCAACCGGGCGCGATTTGAGCGCACAGGTGAAACCGCCGCGGACCGTGTTCGTGAATCATCCGATGGGAAACACTTTCGGACGACCTTTCGACGCAGAGATGCAGCGGCGGGTTCTGCTCGATGCACTGCACGCGCTTGAGAGTGTGACCGTCGCCGGCGCGATGATCGACCTGCCTTACGAATGGCACGAGGAGTTCGACATCAGGCTCAACTCCCCGCGTCCCAGGCAGGACGGACCCGCCACGCCCTCATCCTGAAGATGACCGACGAATCCGGTCCGGCGCGACCGCCGAACTCGCTGCTTCATTACTCGCCGGCCCTGATCGTCGTCGCAATCGTGGTTGCCGATTCCGGGCGGCTCGCCGACCCCGATCTTTGGGGACACGTGCGATTCGGACAGGCGGTCTTGTCCGCCGGACATCTGATCACCGCCGATCCCTATTCCTATTCCGCGCCGGGACATCTGTGGCTCAACCACGAATGGCTGAGCGAAGTCGTGATGGGATGGCTCTACAACGCGCTGGGCGTTTTAGGCCTCAAGGCGATGAAGCTCGCCTGTTCGACCGCGATGGTTATCGCGCTCGCGCTGGCGATTGCTGAAACCGGCGCGGAAATCACCGTGCAGATGGCGGTTTTGCTTGGGGTGTGCGTTGCGATAACGCCGCAGATGATGTTTCGTCCCCAGGCGTTCACGTTTGCGCTGCTCGCGATACTTCTGGCGGTGCTTGCAAGACTGACGTTTCGGGGACGCGCGCCTATTTGGATCGCGGTCCCCCTGCTGGCGCTGTGGGCCAACCTGCACGGTGGCTTTATCATGGGCCTCGCCACGCTCGGGATCTATTCGGCCGCCGCGGGAAAATCCGACGTCGTTGCGGGGCGGGGCATCAATCGGTCGCTTGGGCTCTTCGCAATTACCGCGCTGGCGACGTTGGCGACTCTCGCGACGCCATACGGGATCGGCGCCTGGCAGGCGGTCCTGCATGCGCTGCACAATCCGCATACCCGCATCGTCGTGATCGATTGGCAGCCGATTACCCGAGCAATCGCTATGCAGTGGGCGACCAAACCTGGCGGCGTGTACTACGTCCTGCTCGCGATCGCTATCTATCTCGCGATGGCGATCTTTTTCGCGTTGACGCCGGAGGCGACCGATGCGGCGCTGGTCGCAGTCGCGGCGGTGATGATCGTTTCGGCAGTCGTCGCGGTGCGAAATCTCCCGATCGCAGTCATCGCGAGCGCGATTCCTCTGGCGCGACACGGGGATCAATGGCTAAAGCGCAAACGTTCAGCGCACGGACAAGCGCAACCCCAACTGCCGATGCGATCGAGCCTCGCGCATCAATCGATCGTATTGGCCGTGGCGCTCGCCCTGGCGATGCAGACGGGACTTTTTTCAACGCGGATGGCTGCCGGCGATCCCTATCCGGTCGGCGCGGTGCAGTTCATGAAGAATCACGCCATCGCGGGAAACATCCTGGGCACGTTCGGATGGGGCGAGTATTTGATTTGGCATACGTCGCCGCAGAGCCGGGTCTTCATCGATGGGCGCTACGATACGGTCTTCCCGTCGGAAGTGATTGACGATTATCTGGCCTTCCATTTCGCCCGGCCCGAGGCGTCCCGGATGTTGAAGAATTACCCGCACGATCTGATTCTCATCAGCAAGGATTTGCCGGCCTATCGAATGATATCCCAGCTTCCCGACTGGAAGCTCATCTACAGCGACGACGAAGCGACGCTGTTCGCGCGCACAAATTCTCCGCCGTCGCATCTTCCCGACGTACCAGTCACTGCGAAAGCGCCGCCCAGCAATTTTCCGTAACTCGGCACGGATTGCCGGGCGGCCTTCTGGTGCGCCCAAGACACACGCAGGTCCCGAGCGATCGACATCTTTTATCGATGGATTACGCGCCAAAATACGAAACCAAGTGCGACAAACGTTGCGCCCAAAACTGCCAATGCTTCTAACGCCATGATATGCACTCCCGAGAAAGTTTGCTTTTCGCATTGTCCTTCGATGCATTTTGCACGCCAATCAAATGCTTTTTGCAAAGCATGAGGAATTTTGGGAGCTTTTGGGTTCTGAAGTTGTGCTAAATCTGTTGTCCGCCTCGACTGCCGCTGCTTTGTTCGTAGGCAACTGCCTCCCAATCGCGCTCCGTGCACGCTGCAGGGGGTAGGTCGGAACAGAACGCCGAGGCTCTCACGTTTCTTGGGAAAGCCCGCCTGCATCAGTCTGAACCCGCTTTCGGGTATCGAGCTTGTCAGGGCAATTTGGTCGGACCGGGGATTTGCGCATCTCAGGAATCGGAGGCCCGACCAACTCGATCTCCTGGCGAATACCCGTCGTTCGCAAATTTTTGGCTATCTCGGAGTTTACATCCAGCGACCGTCAGCGAACGGCGAGTTTACCGGCGTGTGACGAGAGAATCGTGTCGTCGGGAAGCGCGATGGTGCTGAGGCGGCTGGCGGCACGGCGCTAAACGGGCACGGCGGTTCCGATTGTCCTTTACCCCAAAGACGAATTTTGCTTGTATCTTCGCGGAGTTAACCCGCGCGACCAAGGAGTACACGCTACATGGCGATTAAAGCTGCCGTTTTCCACGGCCCCAAACAGCCCCTCACCATCGAGGATATCGAGGTCGACAAGCCGCAGGATCGCGAAGTCTTGATCAAGACCGTCGCCAGCGGCGTATGCCACAGCGATCTCCATTTTGTCGACGGCTTCTACCCGTACCCCGCCCCATCAGTGCTGGGGCACGAAGCTGCGGGAATCGTCGAAGAGGTCGGCAAGCAGGTCACCTATCTCAAGCCCGGCGATCACGTGATCGTTTGCCTCTCGGTCTTCTGCGGATACTGCGACCAGTGCATGTCCGGCCATCCGAACCGATGCGCAAACAAGCAGGCCACGCAGCGTCAGCCGAGCGACAAGCCGCGTCTGTCGCAGAAGGGCCAGCCGATTTTTCAGTTCCTCGACCTGTCGTCGTACGCCGAGAAGATGCTGGTGCATGAAAACGCGGCCGTGAAAATCCGCGACGATATTCCGCTCGATCGCGCTGCGCTCATCGGATGCGGCGTCACCACGGGCGTCGGCGCCGTGCTGCGAACGGCCAAAGTCGAGCCGGGCTCCACAGTCGCGGTTTTCGGCGCGGGCGGCGTGGGAATCGCAGCGATCCAGGGCGCCAGAATCGCAGGCGCAAGGAAAATCATCGCGGTCGATGTTTTCGAGGGCAAGCTCGCGATGGCGAAGCGGTTCGGCGCGACCGACACCGTCGATGCGTCGTCTTCCGATCCGGTCGAAGCAATCAAGGGGATGACCGGGGGCGCAGGCGTCGACTATTCATTTGAAGCAATCGGGCTCAAGAAAGCCGCGGAACAGGCGTTCAACGCACTGCGTCCCGGCGGCACCGCGACGGTGATCGGGATGATCCCTGTGGGGCAGAAGGTCGAAATCGACGGTTACATGTTCCTTAGCGAGCGCAAGCTGCAGGGCAGCAACATGGGATCGAACCGGTTCCGCATCGATATGCCGCAGTATATCGATCTCTACATGCAGGGCCGGCTCAAGCTCGACGAGATGATCAGCCGTCGCGGCAAACTCGAAGACGTCAACGATGCGTTCCGCGCGATGAAGGCCGGCGAGGTCGCTCGCACGGTCCTGATGTTCGACTGACGAGCGCCATTCCGAATACAGGAGCATCCAAAATGAAAGCAGCTATTTTCCACGGTCCCAATCAACCGCTGAAAATCCAAAACGTTGAAATCGACAATCCGCGCGAGCACGAGGTGTTGCTGCGCACTGTCGCGAGCGGAGTATGCCATTCCGATCTCCATTTCGTTGACGGTCTCTACATGTGGCCGACGCCGGCGATCCTCGGGCACGAGGCCGCGGGTATCATTGAGAAAGTCGGAAGCCAGGTCAGCTACGTCAAACCCGGCGATCACGTAATCTGCTGTCTCTCGGTATTCTGCGGTTACTGCCCCGAGTGCATGTCCGGCCATCAGAACATCTGTTCAAACCGGGCGGCAACCCAGCGCGCCGCCGGCGACAAGCCGCGGATTGCTCTGGACGGGAAGCCGGTCAGCCAGTTCGCCGATCTTTCCTCCTATGCGGAGAAGATGCTGGTGCACGAGAACGCGGTGGTCAAAATCGATTCGGAGTTTCCGCTCGATCGCGCCGCGCTAATCGGATGCGGTGTTATCACGGGCGTCGGCGCGGCGATTAACACCGCGAAAGTAACACCCGGATCGTCCGTGGCGGTCTTCGGCGCGGGCGGCGTCGGACTAGCGGTCGTGCAGGGAGCGCGAATCGCGGGGGCGCGGCAGATTATCATCGTCGACAAGTTCGAACATAAACTCGCGCTCGCCAAGCGACTGGGCGCTACGCATACCGTCGATGCCTCCAAAGCCGATCCCGTCGATGCGATTCGCTCGATGACGGGCGGCGGTGTCGAGTTCTCATTCGAAGCGATCGGGCTCAAGAAGGCCGCCGAACAGGCTTACGAGTGCCTCGACGCCGGCGGCGTCGCCACGATCGTCGGGATGGTCCCGCTTGGACAGAAGGTCGAGGTCGACGGATTCTCGTTGCTGTTCGAAAAGCGCATCCAGGGATGCTTCATGGGATCGAATCGGTTCCGCATCGACATGCCCAACCTGATCGATTTCTACAAGCAGGGTCGCCTCAACCTCGACGACATGATCAGCAAGCGCGGAAAGCTTGAAGACGTCAACGAGGCGTTTCGCGCGATGAAGGCCGGCGAGGTTGCGCGAACGGTGCTGATGTTCGACTGATCGCGAACGCAGGAGTCGCGCTTCTTGAAATGAAAAAGAGCCGTCCGAACCGGACGGCTCTTTTCTTTTCGTATCGTGCGTTACAGGAGCCGCAGTTCTTTCATCACGCTCTTGAGCTTGTCCGCCGGGCCGGGCGACATCTGCGTCAGCGGCATCCGAACTTCCGGCGTGCATTTCCCCATGAATGCGCACGCCTGCTTGATCGGAATCGGATTGGTCTCGACAAACAACGCTCGCATGAGCGGGAGCGTCTTGTAGTGCAACTCGCGCGCCTTTGCGAAATCACCGGCCAGAGCAGCAGCCGCAAGATCGTGGGTCTCCCGCGGCATCACGTTCGTGATAACGGCGATAACGCCCTTCGCCCCGAGCGCGATTAGCGGCAGCGTCAATGCGTCGTCGCCGGAAAGGATCGTCAGGCGATCGCCGCAGAGCCGGCGGATGTCCGACGCTTGATCCATCGAACCCGAAGCCTCCTTGATGCCGACGACGTTGCGAATCTCGCACATCCGCGCAAAGGTCTCCGGAAGAATGTTCGAAGCGGTGCGTCCCGGGATGTTGTAGACGATCAGCGGCAAATCGACCGCCGCTGCGATCATCTTGTAGTGTCTGAAAATTCCTTCTTGCGTGGGCTTGTTGTAGTAGGGCGAGAGCAGCAGCGCCGCGTCGGCGCCCGCCTCGCGCGCAAAGGCCGTCAGCCGTATCGCCTCTGCCGTAGAATTCGACCCGGTGCCGGCCACAACGGGAACCCGCTTGCGCGCCTGCTCGATCGTGATCTTGATGATGCGCTCGTGCTCGGAATGCGTGAGTGTCGCCGATTCTCCGGTCGATCCGCACGGGACCAGGCCGTCGACGCCGCTTTGGATCTGCCATTCGATCAGCTCGCGCAGTGCGCGCTCGTCGATTTCGCCGTCGCGAAATGGAGTTACCAGGGCTGACAAGGCGCCGTTGAACATGAATGTGCTCCCACCAAAAATCTAAACTGCAACCAGCTCGCCTTCGCCGACTTCGATCTGCCCGCTGAAGACGCTTACCGCTTCTCCGGTCATGAAAACATGATTGGCGCCCGCGCCGCGCTCGGGCCACTCGATTTCGAGATTCCCGCCGCGCAACTCGAGCGCCGCCTTGCGCTCTGAGCGTCCCGTCAGGACGGCGGCAACAAGAGCAGCGCAAGCTCCCGTTCCGCACGCGAGCGTCTCGCCCGATCCGCGTTCCCATACGCGCATCTTCAGATGGGTTCGTGAGACGGGGAGGATGAATTCCGTGTTTACGCGCTTTGGGAAAAATTTGTGATTCTCGAATTGACGTCCGAGCGCACCGAACTCGTGCACATCGAGCTTGAAGGCGCCGTCGTCGTTGACGAATACGACGCAATGCGGATTCCCCATCGAGACCGCGGTTATCTTTTCGCTCCGGCCCGCGACTTCGAGCGGATATTCGATGATCCTCCCGTCCGCCGCGACCGGAATTTCGCGTCCCTCGAGAATCGGCTCGCCCATATCGACGCGCGCGCCTGTCACCCGTCCGCGATCGAACGTGAGCGCGACCGTTTTGATTCCGCAATCGGTCTCGACGGCGATGGTCTCTTTACGCGCGATTCCCGATTCATACGCAAGCCGTGCAAGACAACGGATACCGTTGCCGCACATGTCGCCGCGGCTGCCATCTGCGTTGTACATCTCCATCCCGAGGTCGGCGACGCGCGACGGCGCAAGCATGATCAAACCGTCCGCGCCGATTCCGAAGTGACGATCGGAAAGCCGGATCGAAAGCGCCGCAGGATCGGCGGGCCGGACTTCGCGGGCGATGACATAGATGTAGTCATTGCCGCAGCCGTGCATCTTGGTGAAGTTGAGTATCGGCATCGCGATCGCGTCAGCGCGCTTTCAGATCGATGATCTTCTCGCCGCGAATCAAATCTTCGAAGGTCTCGCGCTCGCGGATGACGTGCGCGTCCGAGCCGTCGACGAGAATCTCAGCCGCGCGCGGGCGGCTGTTGTAATTCGACGCCATCACGAATCCGTATGCGCCGGCGCTCATGATCGCGAGCAGATCGTCGCGGGATGGTTCCGCCATCTCGCGTTCTCTCGCGAAAAAATCGCCGCTCTCGCATACCGGACCGACTACATCCGCGGTGACCGACCTGGTTTTCGCATTGCGCACGACGGGCGAGATCGCGTGATAGGCTTCGTAGAGCACCGGCCGAATCAGATCGTTCATCGCGCCGTCGACGACGACGAAGCGCTTCACATCGGTTTCCTTGACGTAGAGCACGCGCGTTATCAGCATCCCCGCGTTGCCGACCATCACCCGCCCGGGCTCGGTGATGATCTTGAGTCCGATGCCGGTCAGCGGCTTGAGAATCGAGGAGGCGTATTCGGAAGGAGGAGGCGGTTCCTCCTGATAGGGAATTCCAAGGCCGCCGCCGAGATCGAGATATTTGAGCGCGATACCTGCCGAGCGCAGTCGATTCACTATCGCGGCGACTTTGTTGCCGGCTTCGGAGAACGGGGCGGTCTCGGTGATCTGCGATCCGATATGCGTGCTGAGGCCGACCAGTTCGAGATTCGGAAGCGAGCGAGCCTGCGCGTAGTATTCGTCCACCTGCGAGAGGGGAACGCCGAATTTGCTGTCACGATGGCCGGTGGAAATGTGCGGATGCGTGCCGGGATCGAGATCCGGGTTGACGCGCAGGCTGACGGGTGCGCGTTTTCCGGTACGTCCCGCAACTTCCGCAATTCGATGCAGCTCGGGGCGGGACTCGACATTGATCATCAGAATTCCCGCTTCGAGCGCCGCTCGTATCTCTTCGTCGGTTTTGCCGACGCCGGAGAAAACGATCTTGCGCGGATCGGCGCCCGCCCGAAGGCATCGCGCAAGCTCTCCACCCGACACGATATCGAACCCGGACCCCATCGAGGAAAACAGGCGCAGGATGCTCAAGTTCGACAGCGCCTTCATCGCGTAGCAGACGAGGTGATCGACGCCCGCGAAGGCCTCGTCGAAGACGCGGAAATGGCGGCGCAGCGTGCGAGAACTGTACACGTAAAGAGGCGTGCCGAAGCGCGCGGCGAGATCCTTTACCGGGATATCTTCGGCGAAAAGCTGATCGTTTCTGTAATCGAAATAATGCATCGCTGTTGTTTATAAGGGTCAATTTTACAGTATACGGCGCATTCAGGAACGATGCAGCGCTTTTATCATACCTGCGCCCTGCCGATAAGGAGCACCGGGCCGCCCCGGCTAAAGCCGTCCAAGAAGGAGCATACAGGCATTGTAAACCGCGTGGGTGGCGATCGGCGCGACGAGAACCTTCGAGTTGTTGAAACTCATCGCCGCCGCCACGCCGAGGCCGAAAACCGGTATCACTGAAATCGGAGGATGAACGAGCGCGAAGAGCGCCGCGCTGCCCAGAACCGCGAGGATTGGTTTCGTGGCGCGACGTAATCCCTGGAAAACCAGGCCGCGGAAAAGGAACTCCTCGAATAGCGGCGCCCCTGCGATTACAAGAACGGACAGTACGATCGGCTGCTTCGCCTGCAGGAAGAACGAGGTCGCCTCGGCATCCTGCTTCCATACTTCGAACTGAGGGAACTGGTCCAGAACGCAAAGATAAACAATCCCCGCAAGCGCAGCCGCCGCCCCCCACATCGCCCCCTGAACGACGCTGCGCCCGATCGATCCGGCGCCCTTGCGCGCGAGCGGCGCGATTCCGGTTTTTTCCAGGAAAGCGGGGACCCCCTGCCACCAATAGATGAACAGGACGCCGGTCGCGACGATCACTCCCGCGACGAAATACGAAATCGCCATTTGCGTGGCCATCGAGACGCTCGTCGGCATCCATCCGATAAGCGTGGCGACGAGGCCTTGCACGACAAAAAAAGCCAGCGCAGCGATCATTCCGTCGGCGATGCTGATCGATCGTGCGGGCTGCGCGAACGGATCGAGCAGGTACGGCGATGCGTCGTCGACCTTCTGCCACAGCGCGAGCGCCAAAAGGGTTGAGAGCGTGAGCTGGGCGAATCGGTTCCACATCGACGTCGTATAGAAGACGTTCGCGTACATCAGGGCCAGCGCGATGAAGAGATACATCGGCGCGACACTGGGCCGCGCTCGACGCGAGGCGTCAGATGCGTCGGTCCCGAGGATCCCGATGGCACATGCGATGAACGCATAGATTCCGGTTCCGAACAGCGCCAGCGCCGCATCGCCGATTGCCGTGAGATGAAGATGGCGGCTGAACACGGCGATCAACAGCATCACGGTGCCCGCGTTAACGAGGCCGAGAGCTCCCCACGTCGCGGCCTTCTTCAAAAGGATCGAAGCGAG